>Ga0153915_10001161_pt1 | contig 24331 bp, 11 predicted proteins | sample Opewatmetagenome_2_FD_107003 | JGI IMG/M metagenome (GOLD analysis project Ga0153915, IMG submission 107003) | Freshwater wetland microbial communities from Ohio, USA - Open water 3 Core 3 Depth 3 metaG | ecosystem: Environmental > Aquatic > Freshwater > Wetlands | place: USA: Ohio, Lake Erie...
CCGGTGCGCCCGGTCACCACCAGTGGTTCCTGGCGGCCGGTTTTGTCCCCCGGGAGAAACACGAGCAGACGCAGCGCTCCCGTCGGAACGGGCTGGCAGGGGGCGAACCGGGGTTCTGTCACTTCCAACTGCGGGCCGGTGAAACGGCTTGAAAGCCACAGGGCGGCTCCATCGCCGAACCCTGCGGTCACCGGCAGGGGGCAAGAAGGGCTTCTGAGGCTCTTCGGGCCGAGAAGGATGGCATCCCCGGAATCGACCCGGATGATCGGAGGGGCCGCTTCAGTCGCGCCCCGACCGAGACGGATGCTGAGGCATTCGGCAGCCGCGGGGCTGAATAATCTGGGGGCGGATTCGACCCGGCTGCCGTCGGGGGCACAGAATCCCACGAGCAGGCGATTTCCCGGGAAATAGGTGGCGTAAAGCACGCCTTCCCTGCCGCCCGATCCGATCGAGAGAAGCGGCTCGCTGGAGCCCGCCCGGTCGGAGGGAAACCGCATGCGGAGGCGCAGTGGGTCGGAGCTGGCGAGCACGCAGGGAACCCCGATCGGGAGCCGCTCCGCCGCGAGGATCTTCCCGGTGAAATCCGGCTGCGCGCTGGAGGCGCCAATCCGGTTCCTCCCGATGGCGATCTCGGAGATTCCGGAGTCGAACGCGCTGCCGGGGACAGTCAGCGCCGCGTGCTCGTTGAGCTCGATGAGCACTTTGTTTCGAAGACTCGCCCGGGCCCACGGGTTCAGGCGCCGAAAGCGGGGATGGTCCGGTGGATACAATGCCGACGAGCTCACCACGATTTCCTGCGGCTGCCCATAGTCGACCGCGATGGGCTCTGAGAGGTACTTCCTGCCCCAGATATCCGCGCCGATGCGCACGTGGTCCGCATCGGAGTATTCCAGGAACACCAGGGTTCCAGCTCCCGAACGGCCTGTGGAGAGGACAGGTTCGCTGCAGCTCAGGCGGTTGGCCGGCAGCACCAGGCGCAGGCGGATCGGGCCGACAGCTCCGAGATAGGCGGCGCGCAGATACCAGCCGCCGGGAACCGCGATGGCTCCGATGGCCGCGACGAGCAGCCACCCCCAGCGCTTTGCCGACCATGCCCACGAGACGGAGCTGAGGCGCCTGATCGGGGCGAGAAGATTCGCCCACCGGATTCCGCAGAGCCGGCCGGCCATCCAGACCAGGAAGCCGATCCATGCACCTGCGCTTACCAGGAACGAGTCCCGCAGCAGGGGGCTTCCGCAGTACCGGAGCTCTATCTCGCTCGCCCCGGCCGGCACGGGGACCATGACGTTCCCTCCGGGGGAGCGCCCGGGGAGAACCTCGCGCTCGTTCACGAATGCACGATAGCCGGGGATGAAGCGCCGGAGCGTTTCCAAATAACAACCCCCCTCAGGACTCTGTACTTTGCATCGAAGGGGCAGCAGCGACACCAAGCGGACGGGACTGGGCGCCGAGGGATCGACCTCCTGGAGCACGAAACTTATGCTCCCTCTGCCCAGAGAGGGAGCCCGCTCGGAGAAATAGAGGTCAAGAACGGCCTCCTCGGTGCGGCGTTCATCCGTCCACAGCGAGATCACCCGGCTCGGATTTCCCGCGGCCTCCGGTTGGTTGGATCCTTGTGCCGGAAGCAGGTAGATCCGCTCCAAGGAGGATCCGGCAATCTCGATGAGCCCCGTCTTCGCGGAGCCCGGCAGCGAGACGGTCAGAAGGTAGCGGCGGGCCGGCTTCAGCTGAAGGCGAGTCGAAACATGACCGCTGTGATCGGCGGGCCACGATCCGCGAGCCACGACGGGGGCCGTCTCCAGCGCCGTGCGCAGGGGAGAAGCCAGGGGAACCCTGCCGTGCCTGAGCAACTGGAATCCGAACCGGGGATCGGAAACGCCGTCGGAGTAAGAAGGGGGAGTGCCGAGAAAGGCGTAGGCGGTGATCGTGAGATCCAAGTTTGCGGACAGATGGGATCGTCGCGTCGCCTCCTGTCCTTGCTGCGTGAAGCTTCCTCGGGCAACAAAGGGCTTGGCCTGCCAGAAGACCAGACATGTCCCCGCCAGAAGCGCGAGGACCAGTCCCCCGCGGGTACGGGCTCCCGCGGGAGGCGCGCACTGAATCGCCAGGGCGAAGGCAAATACGGTGAGCGCGGTGGCGAGCAGGTAGAGGCGCTGCATCGGCCAGATGTTCGTCATCGCAAGCACCAGCTCGGGCATGTGCCTCCAGAGCCAGGGCGTCACGACAGGGACCGGAAGAGTCAGCAGGAGGAGGAACCCGATGCCCAGGATGAGGGAGGCGGAGAGGAGCTGCGTGATGCGGTCGGCCGGTGCCCCGCGAGGCAAAACTCGCGCGGTGCCGAGAATCGCCAGCAAAAGAAGAACCCAGGCAGCATAGCCGAACTGGAGATCACTCAGCAGGCATGCTTCGCGGCTGATGGGAAGGAAGCAGGCCGGGAAGACCGAGCGCACGCAATTCCAGAGGGCGTTGACGGAGGCGCCATCGGTCATGCTGGTCACGGGAAAATGCGAAAGCCCCCCCGCCATGGAGGAGGTGGCCGCGAAGACGAAGCTTGTGAGAGCAAGCCCGAGAATGGCAGCTCCAGCGCATCCGGCGACCGCCCGCCAGGAAGGGCGCAGTACGAGCAGCACTGTGCGGAGGACGGCGCAGGCCGCGGTGAGCCAAAGTGCCGTGGGGGGATGGGCAGACCAGGTGGCGGCCATGGCTGCCGCCATGACGGCGTCGTTGAGCGGCGTGTCGCGCCGGGAGTGTCGCAGCACGGCGCCGATCGCAAGGGGCACGAACGGTGCCGCGTGAACGGTCATGTAGAGATCCATCCCGTAGGCCGCGCCCAGGAGGGAGGGGCAGCATCCGTAGGCTGCCGCGAGAAAGACGGCGGCGGGGCGGGGGCAATCCAGACTCCAGCGCAGCCCGGCATAGGCGCAGAACACCGCGGCGATCAGGCTGAGCGCAAGGGAGAGGTTTTGAAGCTCCCAGAAAGTCAGCCGCCGAAGGGAGAGGGCGTCCAACAGCCCGGCCAGATGAAACATGTAGGGGGCGTGGCGCAGAGGATGCACACGGCCGTTTGAGGCGAACTCAGTCTGTCCTGCGAGCACCGGGAGCTCCCCGGCGCGCATCTGGGTGACCGCATCGGCGACGGCGAGGCTGTAGTTGTAGGCTTCACCGGTGCCCATTGCGCGATCGGAGAGGAAGGGAGCGGCGGCGTAGAGCCCGATCCCGAACAGGATCGCGGTGCGCAGGAGCGTCCAGTACCACCGCCGGCCCCGCCTTTCGCGTCGTTGCATGACTGCAAGGGCGGCGAGGGGGATCAGCGCGGCGATGGCAAGCATGACCGACATCGGAGGGGGCTTTGCGGCCAGCGGGAGCTCTATCGGAGGACCCGCTTGGCATGAATCATCGCAAGCCCGATTCTGGAAGCCAGACGATTCTGTTCAGGTCCAGCCGGGGACGTATGCCGGGGGAAATGACTCCCCGCCCCTGAGAAAAGTCTAGCGCTTCTCGAAGACCCAGCGATTGGACTCCAGCCAGCGCAGCGTGCGCACAACACCTTGTTCGATGGAAAGCTTGGCCTTCCAGCCGGTGGATTGAATCTTCGCCGTGTCGAGGAAGATGAACGGATTGTCCCCGATCCAGCCGCGATCTCCGCCTGTGTAGCGCAGTTCGGGCTTGATCCCGAGGGCCCCGCAGATGAACCCGATCGAGTCGTTGACCTGGACGTATTCCGGCGCGCCGAGGTTGTAGATCTGGACGTGGTGCTTCGCCTTGGCGGCGGTGGAAAGCCGCACGACATGCAAGATGGCGTCGATGCAGTCCTGCACGTAGAGGTAGCTCTTTCGCTGGGAGCCGTCGCCCAGCACCTTCAGCCAGTCCGGGTGCTCAAGCAACTGCCGGTAGAAATCGAAGATATGCCCGTGGGTGTAGCGTTCGCCGAGGATCGAAACGAAGCGGAAGATGTAGCATTCGTATCCGAAACCTTCGCCGTAAGCCGAGATGAGGCCCTCTCCGGCGACCTTCGACGCCCCATAGAGCGAGGTCTGGACAGGGAAGGGGGCCGTCTCGGGCGTGGGGATCACGGCGGCCTCGCCGTAGGTCGAGCCAGTCGAGGAGAAGGCGATGCGGCGGATGCCATTGGCACGCATCGCCTCGAGCACGTTGAAGGTCGCGATGGTGTTCTGGTCGAGGTCCTTCTTCGGGTGCTCGGTTCCGAAGCGCACGTCGGCGTTGGCCGCGAGATGAAAGACGAAATCGCAGCCGGCCATGGCGGAGGTCAGCGCACCGAGGTCGAGGTTGTCGCCGCGGACGAACGAGAACCGCTTCTGGGCCAGGGCTGCCTTGAGGAATTCCTCCTGTCCGGTCGAGAAGTTATCCCATCCGACAACGGTGAGCCCATCCGCAAGAAGGCGGTCGACAAGGTTGGATCCGATGAAGCCGGCGGCGCCGGTGACGAAAACACGATGCATGGAATAAAGGTCTTGGATCAGGAACGGGTACAGATCAAGTGGTCGGCGGGACGGGGTCGCCAGGAGCGCAGAGAAGCCGGGGCGAGACCGCGATCCAGGGCCGGGTCATTTTGCCGCAGGTGCATTGTGCCGCGGCCGCAGGCACATGCCAATGCACAGATTGCACCAGATGAACGGCACCCGCAGCGGGAAGAAGGCCCGTCTGTCGATCTCGAACCAGGGGCTGAGCTCCTCGATGATCTCCGGGGCGAGATTAATGTGCTCGCGCTTGTAGAACCATGAGTAGTCGCCGCCGTAGCGCCTCTTGTAGACGCGCTCGGCAGAGATCCTGCGCGCCAGCGTGTAGGCGGGGCTTCCCTCGGTGGGGATCACCACCAGAAAGCGGCCATTCTGCTTGTTGATCAGGCGGTGGGCCTCGCGGATGGCGGCGGGGAGATTCGGCAGGTGTTCGAGTACGTGGATGGCAAGGACGCGATCGAAATAACCGTCGGCATAGTTCAGCCGCTCCTGGCAGTCGCCGACGATCGCCTGAACGCGGGGAAATCGTTCGCGGATTGCCGCCGCCATGTTCTCGCGCAACTCGAGACAGTGGTAGTTCGCCTCCTGCTCGGGGGTCAGCTTCTCGTAATGCAGGTGCTCACCCAGGCCGGCGCCGATCTCGAGGGACGTCTTGAAACCTGGCTGGGAGTATCTGACGGGGAAATTATGGTTGAAGGTCTCGACAATGCTGAAGCGCCTCGGGAGCACCTCATGCCACAACTTCATGAAATCATCGCTGATGCGCTTCTGTTCCGGGGTGAGCGGAGGGAGGACCTTGGGCCATTTCGAGGTGGGCATGATCTTGACTGGAAGGCCTGAGCGAATCGCTTCATCTGCTGCGGGGAAAGCCAAATCTTTGGAGATCAACGGGAGACGGGCAGGCGCCGCAGGTCGAGGATCTCCCCGGTGAAGCGCAGGCCGGCATTCGACCCGCCTATCCGGTTGACACCCACGGTGATATCCGAAAGGCGGGTTTCATACTGGTCGAACGATTCATCGAAGACAACACGGCCATCGAACACCACCCGAAGACGCTTGCGCAGAAAGTCGCGGTCGGCCTTGGAAAGGCGTTCCACCGCGGAATTGCCGGACGGGAACAGGGCGCCGGTGGAGATTTCAATCCTATGGACGGCGTAATAGTCGGTCTCGATCGGCTCGCTGACGCGGCCGAAGCGGCTCCAGACGTCAAAGCCGAACCGGATGTGCCGGGGATCCTCGTAGCGCACATAAACAAACGCCCCGGCGAACGGACGTCCGGTGACGAGCAGGGGCTGGCTCCCCAACCAGCTGTCGCGCGGGAAGACGACCTCCATTCCTATCGGTCCGGCGGCCTGACGATTGCGCCACCACGCGCGCGCCTCCCAGGCCGCGAGGGCGATCGCCGCTGCAACGCCTGCACCGACGAAGAGTCGCTCCCTGACCTGCCACAGGCGGCGAGCCACGCCGGCGGCAGCGCTGCAAATGGCAGTCTTCGCCCGCGATGGAAGGACAGCGGCGGCGGCGACTGCGGCCCAAGCGGCCAGAGCCACCCAGAAAAGCTCCCGCAGTCCACGCACACCCGGGTAGTTGACCACTACCGATGATTCGCCGGCGGGCACCGGGACGAGCACAAGGCCGTCGGGCGAGGATTGGACGTGGGACGGACGTCCGTTCACCGATGCCCGGTATCCGGCTACGAACACTCGGGGAACCTCAAGATAAGCGGCTTGCGGAGCGTGGACCCGAACTATCAGGGGAATAAACGATTCGAGCACCATCGGGAGCTGGGAGGGTAATGTCGATTCCAAGCGAAACTCGGCGAACCGGAGCCAGCTCTGACCCTCGATGCCCGGAGAGGCGAGGGAGAGTTCCACCTCGTCGCCTCGGGGGTCCGTGGTCCAGAGGTCGAGGGAGCGGCGATTGCCTGCAGCCATGCCGAATCCCCTGGGATTTCCGGCGGAGGGGAGCACGTACTCCCTGAAGAAGGTCTTCCCGCGCATCTGGAGGATGCACGTGCCCGGCGGGGTCAGGAAAGCGAACGAAAGACGGTATCGGCGGCCGGCTTGAAGCTTGAGGGTGGGCGCGAGAATCACGCGGTCGGCGGCGACTTCAGCTGCACGGAAGACGCCGACTCCCGCGGTCTGCGAATAGGGCACGGTGCTGTTGGCGAGAAGCTCGCGGGCGTCGAACGGCGCCAGGAGGCGCAGTTCAGACTCGGGATCCATGACCCCGTTGATGAACCACGACGGGGGGGTGAGCTGGGAGTAGGAGGTGATGGTCAGATCGGCGTTCTCGGACCGATGGACACGCAGGGAGGTGACGGCATCGAGCCGGCTTCGGAACCCGCGGGAGACGAACGCGCCCGCCTGCCAGACGGTCCATACCGCCGCCAGGGCGAGGAGACAGGAGGCGGCATCGCGGAGCGTTCTTGAACGCGGCGCTTGGGGCTTCTGCCAGACCAGCGCGAAGGCGAAGATCACCAGCCCGGTGATGATCAGATAGAGACGCTGCATCGGCCACTGGTTGGTGAGAGAGAGGGCGGCGGTCGGGAGTTTGAACCAAAGCCAGGCCTGAATCCCCGGGACCGGAGTCGTGAGGGCCAGCAGGAATCCGGCGGAGGCGAGAAAGATGAGGGGTAGGGCGCGATGCCTCCAGACGGCGAGAACGAGGGCGGCGGCAAGAAGAGCCCAGTGTACGTAGCCGAGCTGGAAATCGCCGAGTTGGTCGGCCTGCGCGCTGATCGGTTGCAGCGAGGAGAGGAAGGCGCGGTGCGTCTCGTGCAGAAGCAGGTCGATGTTCTTGACGGCGGAGATGTCGCCGTAGCTGTGGATATTAAGGGCGGAGATGAACGCCACGCCCGCGAGGGCGAAAAAGAGAATGACTGCGCCGGCCGCCGCCGACAGAGCGCGGCTGAACGAGGGCGCGGTCGCCAGCACGACGAGACCCCCGGCTGCGGCGCAGAGCGACAGCCAGAAGGCAACCGGAGGATGGGCGAGCCACGCGCCTGCGAGGCCGGTCACCGTCTGCGCAAACGCTCCGAAGGAGCCTTCGCGCTGCGCCCGCGCGAGACCGCCAAAGACGAGCGGGATCCAGGGTGCGGCGGCGACCGTCATGTAGAGGTCCATCGCGTAGACGGTGGCGAGCAGCCCCGGCGAAAGCCCAAACGCCGCCGCCAGCAGGGCCGCCGTCACGGGATCAAGCTCGGGCCGAGCTCCGCGCAGGCAGAGATAGGCGCTCAGGACCGCGCTGAAGAGGCTGAGGCCGACGACCAAGTTCTGAAGCGTCCAGAAGCCGAGCGTGCGGCCCGTGAGGAGGTCGATGAGCCCTGCGGCATGGACGAAGTACGGGGCCGTGCGCAGGGGATGGATGCGGCCGTTCCAGGCATATTCGCTCTGGCCGACCAGAACGGGGAAGACCCCGGCGCGCATCTGCGTGACCCCGTCGGCGACGGCCAGGCTGTAATTGTAGGCCTCGCTCGTCCCCAGCCCGCGCGTCGTCAGGAATGGCGATGTGATGAACAACGCCGCGGCGACGACGATTGCGAGCGGGCGCGAGCACTTACTCCACCGTGAGACGATTGCGGCTGGCAGGTACGGCATGGGGCAGAAGGGGCATCCTGCATTGTTGGCGGGCCATGCCCCGGAGAACTCATCTACCGAAACCCTCGGCCCGGTCGACGATGAACCGCGGCCGCCCGCGGACCTCCTCGTAGATCCTCCCGATGTATTCGCCGAGGATGCCGACGCTGATCAGCTGCACGCCGCCCATGAAGAGCACGAGGATGACGATCGTCGGGTTGCCCACGGGGAACGGGAACCCGGCGAGCTTCATGGCCAGGTAGACGAGGGCGATGAAGATCGAGCCGAATGCCAGCAGGAAGCCGAGCTGCGTGCTCAGCGTGAGCGCGAAGGTCGAAAAGCAAAAGATGCCGTTGAAGCCGATCCGCAGCGACCCAAGAAACCGGTTGTAGTTGGTCACGCCGGCGAAACGGGCCGGGCGGTCGAACGGGATCAGCACCTGCCGGAAGCCCACGACCGCGACCATGCCGCGCAGGAACCCGTGGGTCTCCTTGAGGCGCACGACCTCGTCGACGACGCGGCGCGACATCAGACGGAAATCGCCCGTGTTCGGCGGAATCCGCACGTCGGCGATCCGGTTGATGATCCTGTAGCCGGTCGTCGCGACCAGCCGCTTGAGCCAGGGCTCGCCGGTGCGCTGGCGGCGCTGGGGAAGGACGACGTCGTAGCCCTCGCGCCACTTGGCGACCATCTCGCCGACCAGCTCGGGCGGATCCTGCATGTCGACGTCCATCACGACGACCGCCTCGCCCGTCGAGTACTGCATGCCCGCGAGGGTGGCCATGGGCTGGCCGAAACGCCGTGAGAATTTCAGGAGCTTGATGCGCGGGTCGAGATCGCGCTGTTCCAGAATGACGCCCTCGGTGCGGTCGGGCGAGGGGTCGAGCGCGAAGATGATCTCATAATCTTCGGTGATCGGCGTGAGGATCCCGCGGATGCGGTTCAGAAACTCGGGAATGTTCTTTTCCTCGCGGTAGACCGGAACGACGAAGCTGAGCAGCATGGGAGGCGGAGATTGTCCGGAGGGGGAATCCGGCAGGCCCCTACGTCACAGGAAATCGCGCGAAACACACGAAAAAAGTGAGGGGGGCGCGCCCGCTCACTCGAAGTCGATGTTGACGATGTGGTAGGAGCGGGAGCGGGTGTCGGGCGCGGCGAGCGGGAAGGTGCGGTCGGTCGAGAGCGAGAGCGTCGTGGCGCTCTCGGCGGACAGGGGCACGGTGATGCGCTCCGTCTTCTCGAGCGCCAGCGTACGGGGCTCGGGCGCGGCGCCGTTCACGCTCACGCCGAGCGGCACATCGGAACGTGCCGGGAACCGGACGACCTCGATGTAGGCCTTCCTGAAGCGGCCTGTGGCCGGGAAGGAGAACCGGATCTGGCGGTCGACCCAGCCATCGTTGTCCGCGCGGTCGATTCCGAAGAGGTAGCCCGACTTGTGCCATCCGCGGGCGAACAGGTCGGTGCGGCTATGATTCTCGAACGAGATGTTCTTGATGAGAAAGGAGCGCCGACGGGAATCGTTGGGCAGCGGGAAGTCGCCCGCGCTGTCAAGGCGCACTTCCTGACGGCTGCCTGCGGGAAGCGGCAGGTAAAGGCTCAGGTAGGAGGCGCGGTTCGCCGTGTACGCCTGCGCCAGCTTGCCGTCGAGGTAGACCTTGAGCTCGTTGCTGGCAACGGGCGCCCAGCCGGGCATCTCGAGGTCGATCTTGAGCACCTTGAACTCATCGAAGGCCGGGGGGCGGAAAGTGGCCTGGCGTCCGACCCAGCCGTCCTCGTCCACGCCGGTGAGCTCGAATTTGTCTCCCCTCTGGTTCGCCAGGTTGCGGAAGGCGGCGAGGTCGGGGAGATCGGTGATCGCGATCTCGCGGACAAAGGCGGAGACCGCACGGTCGTCGTCCTTGCCGTAAGTGTATGCGCCGGAGAAATGCAGGGCGATCGAGGTGATGTCAGCCGGCTCCTTGATGAGCCGGGTGAGCGTGAATTCGCCGGCCTCCAGATGCACGATCTCCGTCGGCTTCTCGTTGATCGAGACCGTCAGATCGACGCCGCCCTTGAGGAACTCCTTCGACTTGGGGATGAAGCCCTGGAGGCTGAGGATCTGCCCGGGATGCGACGCGCCGAACTTGAAATAGGCGTCGCTGGCGACCCAGCCGTCTTCGTACATGCCGGAGTACTCAAGGCCGGGGTTGTTGTAGAGATCCCATGGGAAGTCGCCGATGCGCGTGGGCCGCGGAAGGGCGCGGTACTGCTCGTCGGTCATGATCGAGATGTCGCGCACGAACCCGACGAGGCGGCGGTCATCCAGATTGTAGCGGTTGCCGTAGAGCCGCATCAGGCCGGTCTTCGCCTTCATGATGGGCGAAGCGCGCTCGCCGAAGTCGACGGTGATATAGGCCTGCTGCTCGTAATGCTCGGGCTTGATGATCGGCGAAAAAACGCGTGCCGAGCCGTAGCCCACGAACGGCAGGGCATAGTCGTCCTCGCCGACGATCACGGCCTTGGAGGGCAGCTTGGTGCGACCTCCGCCGAGGGACGTGGCCGTGAAGTCGACGACGGCGCGGAGATTGGACGAGGGATGGATGATCTGGAAGAGGTTGCAGCGGCCGCTGCCGTGGAAATACACGCGGCCGCGGCTGATCGGCTCGGATTCGCGCTGGAAGAAGGCCGCCTTGAATCGCGCCGAGGAATAGTAGTGGGGCCCGAGTTCGGAGTGGATGAACACCAGGCGGTCCTTGAGCTGGCTCTCAAGCTTGTACTGGTAGGTATGCTGCACCGTCCAGCCGTCGCCCGGATTGGCCTTGTTGAAATGGTCGAGCTCCGTGCGGATGGCGACGAACAGGCGGTCGGGATAGTTGATCTGCCGCGAACTGGTCTCCGTCCAGTTGTTGTCGGGTTTGTTGAGCGTCATCACCCGGTAGTCCGGGACGTCGCCGACCATGATCTCGGGCGGCAGGAGGAAGCGGAGCAGCGAGAGCTTCTCGATGATGCGGGCCTGGGGGCCGAGGTCGGGATCGGGCGTGCGCAGGAATTTCAACACCGCGATGTTGGCGATGTTGTCCATGTACGAGCGGCTGAGGAAACGGGTGTCGATGCCCTTGGTGTACTGCGAGAGCATCTTGGCGCTGACGACGTTGCTGATGTCGCTCTCGATCGCGGCATACTTGAGGTTCTTGGGCGGATCGAAGCGCACGCCAAGGCGGGAGGCGCCGACGACTTCGGTGAGGCCGCCGCCATAGGTGCCGAGCGAGGCATGGCTGTAGTAGATGTGGCTCGGCATCGTGCAGATGATGAAGCCGGCCAGCACGTAGCGGGCGCGCCGCTGGATGGTGGGCGACGGGTCGAAGAGGAAGCGGGAGAAGCCCTGGGCCAGATAGAGGGTGATCACCGGCTGGGCAAACATCGCGAGCTTGAAGAGCCCGAAGTCTTGGCCCTTGAAGAACAGGTAGAAACCGAGCGGGACCATGACCGCGCCGAGATAGCCCGCCGGGGAATCGTCGACCAGGTTGCGCCAGACGCGCCAGAGCGTGTAGCCGAGCAGCACGAAGCCGACGATGATCTGGAGCGAGATCAGCGGGTCGTGGCCGACCACTCCGAACGGATGGAGCCCGAAGAGCATCGGGACGAAGGAGGGGACGAGCGTCCACGGGAAGAGCACCAGGCCGCCGCTCTGGTCGTTGATCTCGGCCATCGCGCCGAGGCCGGCCGAGCCTACCGACTGCATGACGAGCGTGTTGACGAACTCGTAGACGTTCGTCGCCAGGAACAGGAAGGTGAGCACCGCCACGCCCGCCACGAAGAGCGCATAGGGGCCGAATTTAGACGGGTTGGTGTAGCGCAGGCGGAAGGCGCAGAGCAGGATGCCCAGGGCGACGAAGGGCGACACCTCCGGATAGAGGATGCCGAGGCTGCAGGTAAGCAGACCGGCGAGCAGAAGCTTGCGCCAAGTCATGTGTCGGACCGTGAACATGACCGAGGCCACCGCGAGCAGCACCGCGATGCCGTCGACCTGGGCGATCAGCTGGTAAAGCGTGCCGAGGCCGAAGAGAGGGCTCGTCGCCAGGAGGATGACGCCGATCAGGGCGACCTTGCGGTTGCGCCCGCGATACACCGCGACGGCGCCCAGCGCGAAGATCTGCATCATGGCCAGCATCAGGATGGCGGGCATGAACACTTCGTGCGCGTGGCGGCCGGTGAGCGAGGCGACCCAGGCGACGGTCAGCTCGGATCCGGGCCGGATCTGCTGCAGGCCGTGCATGTACCAGTAGTGCTGGGTGTAGTCGGTCCCCTCGAGGTCGGTCTGCTCCGGGAGCTCGTAGTAGCCGTGATAGAGGAAACGATCGGCGGCCAGCGAGTAGTTGGCCATGTCGTCGTTGGCATACGAGATCCAGTTGTAGCCGAACCGGAGCAGCGGCCAGGCAGTGGAGAGGAGGAAGCCGAGGACGACGAAGAAGAAGGGCCGGAGCTGGCGCAGCGGGAACACAGGACGGCGCCACCAAAGGACCGCGGCCGCGAAGACCGCGAGGCCCAGCGTGAGCCAGGGGCCCACGACCCTGAACGGAATGCCCCAGACATTCAGCCGTGTGCCGATGGCCAGCAGAATCGCGAGTCCTGTAATCGGGGCCACGAGCCAGCTCCAGAGCACGCCGGTGCGCGGCCGGAGCAGGCTGATCACCGCCTGGCCGACGAGGGTCAGGAAGACAAAGAGGACGACAACGAGGAGCAACGGAATCATGCCGGGAAATGAGGGGTCGATTAGATGCGAAGGCCCAATTCGTGCAATCGCGCAGTGAGGGCTCCCTGGATGCGGATCCGCCGGGCCCAGGCGTCGATCTTTTTCTGGTTGCCCTGGCCCTCCTCGCCGTGGAACTGGGTGCGGATGCGGCGCATCTCGTCGGCGCCGGTCGTGTGGATGGCGGCGCTCGTCTTCTGGGCGGCGTGGATCCGGAAGCTGCCGAGGAAGTAGGGCAGGCGCACGACGCGCAGGCCCGCCCGCGTGAACCGGGCGAGAAGATCCCAGTCGAGCGCGAACTGGAAGCTCGGGTCGACGCCGCCGACGAGATCCCAGGCGCGCTTGCGCCAGAAGAGGGTCTCCTGCGGCACGTAGTCGATCCACTCCAGCGCCCGCGGGTCGTGCCGCGGCAGGATCCACCGGCCGATCTCGCGGTCGACCTCGTCGATGATGATGCGGTAGCCGTAGACGGCGTCGACCTGCGGATGTCTGGCGAAGTATTCGCCGACATAGCGCAGCGCCCGGGGGTTGATGAAGTCATCGGAGTTCAGCCAGGCCATCACGTCGTCGGCCTGGAGGCGGCCGGCGAGCCTCGCGAATCCCCGGCGCACGGCGTCCGACTGGCCGCCGTCCTTCTCGGATTCCCAGGCGGTCAGCTGGCCGCCGTACCTGGAGATGATCTGCGGGGTGGGCTCGGGCGAGCCGCCGTCCTGCACCACGTAAAGCAGACGCGGGTACTTCTGGTTGAGCACGCTGAGCATCGTGCTCTCGATGAAAGCCGGTTGTCCGTAGGACGGCGTGACGATGGCGATCTGGGGTAGGCGGTCCAAGGGCAGCCGGGGCTTGGGGAACTTGTCCCAGCGAATGGGCCGCGGCTCATACTGTCGGAGCACGCCGATCTGCATCCAGTATTTCTCGACGACGCGCTTGAACCACCACTCATTGAGCGGCGTCAGCCACTTCAGGCGGACGTGGCCCTTTGCTGCCACCCAGAGCTTGCTGAGCCGCGCGCCGGTCGTGGTGGCCGCCACGGCCAGCTGCTTGATCAGCGCCTCGCGCTCGACGCACGCCTGATGGAGCTGCTGGATGACGGCCTCCTTGTCGGCGAGCATCTTTGCGTAGTACTTGGTGTGCTCGAGCGTGGCGTGGCCGGCCTGGTAGTTCGCGAGCGAGGCGCGCACCTCGGCAAGGGTCGCCTCAAGGTTGCGGATGTGGACGCCCTGCGCTTGGATCGAGGCGGCGTAATCGACCGCGCCCGGGGGGAGTGCGGCAAAGAGCGTCTCCAGCCGGTTTTTTTCGGCCTCCAGGGCCGCGAGCCTGGCGGAGAGCCGCGCCACCTCGCCCTCAAGGGCGGCGATGCGGCCGTCGCGGGCGCCGACGCCCGCGTTGAGCTCGGCCACGATCCCCTGGAAATTCTTGATGTGGCCATCCTGGGTGATGATGAGGGCCTCGCGCTCATTGCACACCTTCTTCAGGTCGGCGATCTCGCCGTCTTTCGTGTCGGCCTCTTCCTTGAGGTCGGCGATCTCGGCGTCCTTGGCGTCGGCCTCGTGCTTGAGGTCGGCGATCTCGGCGTCCTTCCCGTCGGCTTCGCGCTTGAGGTCGGCGATCTCGGCGTCTTTCCCGTCGGCTTCGCGCTTGAGGTCGGCGATCTCGGCGTCCTTGCTCGCGCACTCGGCCTCAAGCTCGGTCTTGATCGCCTCCATCTCCGTCTTGCGCTCTTCGGCCGCGCGCTTGAGATCGGCGATCTCCACATCCTTGCCGTCGGTCTCCCGCTTGAGCTCTTCGATGCGGTGTTGCCGGTCAATGCGGTCGCGCTGGAGCGCGCGGTAGCGCGGGCTCGCCGACCCGATCAGGCAAAGGGTCGCGGCGGGCAGGTGCGAGGCTTCGACGACTTCATCGCAAGTGCCGGCGCCGGCGGAAAGGACCGCCTCGACAGCCCGCCGCACGTCGGCGGGCTCAAGGGTTTTCACGCACGGGGCGTCGCCCCAGTGGCAGTCCCAGTTGCAGCCGAAGCACGGCAGCGGCTGGACCACCGAGGCGACCTGACGGCCGACCGGCCGGAAACGCGGCCAGTGGCCTCCGCCGAAGATCCCCACGGTGGGGCGGCCGAGAGCGGCCGCGAGGTGCATGGGCCCGGTGTCGTGCCCCACGTAGATGCGGCAGCGGGCCAGGAGGGCCGCAAGCACAGGCATCTCGCCGTCGCGGCCCAGCCACTGGACGGACGCGGCGGCACCGGCCTGCGCTGCGCCTGCGGCCACCGCGGCAAGCACGGCAGCCTCCGACTGATGCCCAAGCAGCAGGACGGGCAGGCCCTTCGCGCTGCCGAGCCAGGCGACCAGATTCGAGAAACCAGCCGTCGGCCAGGCCTTGATCGGGACGTTGGCGAGACCGGCCGGGAAAACGGCGGCGAACTCCCTTCCTGCCAGCCCGCAGGATTCCAGAAAGGCATCGGCGCGGCGCCTCGCGTCAGCGGGGACTGTGAGCGAGGGAAGGGAGCGTGGGGCCTGCCTGCCGAGCAGGCTGTTCACGAGCCGGTGGTTGCTTTCCCATTCCCGTTGGCCCTCGTCCACCGGCACAATCTCGGGAAAGGCGCCGGCGGAGTCGATTCCCAGCTCGAGGCGCAGCGCCGTCGCGAAGAGGGGATCGATCGCGCGGTCTCCCAAGGAGACGCGCCGCGCACAGGGGAACTGGGCAGCGATGGCGGCTTCGAGCCAGGTGCGATTGAGGGTGGCGGCGACGACGAGATCAGGGTCGAGCGCCTGCAACTCGGCGAGCAGCCCATCCAGCGCCGCCCGGCATTCCGCCGGCTTTTGGGTGAAAGGATTGATCGGCGCGGTGCGCCAGGAGATTCCGCCCGGAAAAAGGGGTGCCAGCGTCTCGTAACCCGGCCGCACAAGCAGGGTGTGCCGCGCCTCCGGCCAAGCGGCATGGAGTTGCTCCAACGCGGAGGAGAAAAGGATCAGGTCGCCGATGGTATCGGGACGGATGTAAAGGATGCTCTTGGGCGTTTCGGGCACGGAAGGAAATCAGAGAAAGGGGCACCGACCTCCTCGGCGAGCCTCTTTTGCGGCACCGGTCACTGCTCCGGGCGGGATTGCTTCAGCTCCGCTTCCAGCCGCCCAATCGCCCACCAGCGGTCCTTCGATTCGAAGGCTTTGTCGAGCAGTGCCTGCACCAGCCGGCCGGCCGGCTTCGCGGCAAGGCTGGCGACGGCGTCTCCAGGGGCCACCTTGGGCAAGGGTTCGTGGCTGGCGGTGAAGAACATGTCGTAGGAGTAGATGGGATTGGCGAATTCGAGGGAGGGAAACCCGAGCTTGGCGAAGCAAAGGCCTGCGCTCCGACGGCTGAATAGGAAGAGGTGCTCGTCGTTGTTGCCATCCATGTGCTTCAGAAACAGATCTCCCGCGGCCTGCAGGTCGGCGTAGCCGAGGTGCTCCTTGTATTCGGGGGTTTGGATGACGAAGAAGCCGCCGGGGCGGAGCAGCCGTGCGCATTGTCCCAGGGTGCCTGCCGGGTCGGGCAGATGCTCGAGCACGTCGTTCAGCACGAGCACGTCGAAGCTCTCCGGGGCGAGAGGCAGGTCGGCGATGAGACCGGGAGTCGCCTTCACACCGAAGGTGTTCCGGGCGAAGTCGGCCACCCAGGGGCTCATCTCGGTGCCCTCCGCGTCGAACCCCGCCCAGTTCAGCAGGGCCAGGTAGCCGCCGTGTCCGCAGCCGACCTCGAGAATGCGGGCGGGAGGCAGGCGGACGGTGAGAAGGTGCTGGAGCCAGTGAGTGCAGCGCTCGGGAAGGTCGAGCCGAGCCCGCTTCTGGATGTCCGGGAGCCCGTGGTGCTCGGCCTGCCGCCTGAGCCAGTAATCCTTGCTATAGAGCTCGCCGGCGTCCGCCTTCACCGTGAAGGCCTCGGCGCCCAGGGGCGACCTGCTGACGAGCGTGCCGCAGGCGCGGCAGACCCAGTAGTCGCCGGAATACTCGTCCAGAGATCCATGACCGCACCAGCAGGTGCGCTGGCTTGCGGGCATCGGGTTCATGCGTAGGAGATCTCCATCGGAAGCTGCGCGACTCCGTAAAAGGGGAGAGCCCCGGGTTGGTGGTGGCTCACCGTGACGGGGCCGAAGCCCCCGACGCGATCGAAAAACGCGCCTACGTTGGGGTTCTCAGCGTCGAACTCCGCGGCGTCGAGGCCGAGCGTGTATTCGCCCGGCTGCACGGTGAGACCCACCTTGAAGTCGAGCATGACCTCCTCGCCGGCCTTAAGCGCCGGAAGTGTGAACCGCAACTGGGCCGTGCCGGCGGCGAAGACGAGGGTGCCCATGCGGTCGAGGATCTGGATGCCCACCGAGGGTCGGGCGATATCGCCGCGGGCATGTAGCAGCAGGCGGATGCAAGCTCGTTGCATCATCTCGAAGTCGGTGGCCGGCGCGCCGGCGTGGTCCAGCAACGAGGCGGCGACGATCTCGAGCTTGCGGTCGCCGTGGCGCGAGCGGGCGCGCGGAAGGAGGTCTCCCGCGAGCAACGCCTCGCGGGCCCGGGACGCCACCGGCGGGTGGGTGCCCGGCACGGATTGGGGCCTTCCCGTCGACGGCTGGTGGAGGCTGAAGTACCGGGCGACGCAGTCTTCGGGTGGGCCGTCGAAGGTGACGCGGCCCTGGTGCAGGAGCAGCGCCCGGTCGCAGAGATTCTGCACGGCCGCCATGTCGTGCGACACGAAGATGAGCGTGGCCCCGCCCCTCAGGATCTCCCGGATGCGCGCGAAGCACTTCTGGGTGAAAAAGACATCACCCACGCTGAGCGCCTCGTCGACAATGAGCACGTCGGGATCGACGTTGACAGCCACGGCGAACGCCAGGCGCATCATCATGCCGCTCGAGTAGGTCTTGACGGGCTGGTCGAGGAACTCGTCGATCTCGGCGAACTCAGCGATGGCGGGGAACCGCGCCTCGATCTCGCGCCGGCCCAGGCCGAGGATGGCGCCGTTGAGGTAGACGTTCTCGCGGCCGGTGAAATCGGGGTTGAAGCCCGAGCCGAGTTCAAGCAGGGCCGAGACGCGCCCCGCGACGACGGCACGGCCGCTGGTCGGGGTCAGGGTGCCGGCGATCAGCTGGAGCAGGGTGCTCTTGCCGGAGCCGTTGCGACCGATGATGCCGGTGGCCTCCCCGCGGCGGACGGTGAACGACACGTCGCGCAGCGCATAAAAATCCCGGTAGCCGCGGGCGGCACGAGCAGCGAGCGCGCGGCGGGGCGGGGTGCCCGGGGGAAAGAGCTGGGATGCCGCCTGAAGCAGCGGGCTTTTCAGGCGGGCAGACGGATGCTCCCAAATGCGGTAGGCTTTGGTGAGCTGTTCGACGGTGATGATCGCGTCAGCCGGCATGGGGTGCGGCAAGGCGCGCAACCAATCATTCGGCGCCAAAACGGGCAAGCGTGGAGTTCAGCCGCGCGGCGGCCCGGCGGCAATCTGGCCGCCGAACTTCGGGGCGACCCCGGGACAGGCTACCGCGTTGCGCGCCAGGATCAGGCGCGTGCGGGGGGCTTCGCCTCCGGGCACGCCGGCAGAGAGCACGACCCGATGGTCAAACCGGACGCTGAAAAAGCCCGGCACGCTGCCGCGCTCAATCTCGAGCCGGTGGCGGGCGAGGTAATTTGCGGGAATCAGGCCGCTGAGGTTGCTGCAGCCCTCGTTCGAGGCGCAGCCGATCCTCACATGCCGCAGGTCGGCGTAGTTGATGAATATCAGCATCCGCCCTCGGGGAGTGTCGATGGCGCAGAGGGGCTCGTTCGCGCCCTGCCGTCCGTAGGGAAGCTGGACGGAGAGAACCGTCTTCTCCTGGAAGGACGGGCCGCTGGAGAGCAGCACCCGCGTCGCGGCCGCGCCAGCGAGGATGCAGATGACGCCGGCGGCACCAGCATAGGCGAGACGGCCGAGGGTCGGAAGGATGGGAATCTCAAGCGAGGGAATCTCGATGGCGAAGACGATGAGAATCGCCCACGCGAGCACCAGCACCCAGGAAATCGCCGTGGTCCAGAAGGCGATGTGAAGCATGGGCGAGCCGGGGTAGCTCACAATGATCCGGGAGACGCCCGCCGGGACGCGCACCATGAGCAGGCCGTCAGGCGAGGCGGCGATCTCCGCGGCCCTTCCGTTGATTGTGGCGGCATAACCCGGAAGGAAGATCTTGGGGGTCTCGACCCAGGACTCGGAGCCCGACCGCACGACAAGGCGGTACGGGATGACGCCGCGCACCTCGGTCGGCAGTGAATCGGGGCGCAGGGGGCCCACTTCGATATCGAGATTCAGCCGTGTTTCCGGCTCGGATGGGTCGCGAATGAACCGCATTTCGACCTGGTCCGTCCGGCTGCCGGTGACCCAGAGGCAGAACTCGGACTTCCTGCCCGGGCCGACGCCGAAGGCGCGCTCCTCTCCGGAAGCCGGCAGGGCGTATTCCCGGTACAGCCGCCTGCCCCTTATCTGGAGCACTCCCCGGGGAATCGGCCCCCGCGAATTGAGGCGGACGAGGTATCGGCGGCCCGGAATGAGGGTGACTCGGGGCGCGAAGAGGCCTCCGTACTCGGTATTGATGATCGGGCGACACACGGTGCCGGGTGCCTTCGCACGACCGGGAGAGGCTAGCTTGGCAACGGGCTCAAGCATGTCGATGTCGAGGAGGCGATTCTCTGTCCACGGGCCGACAGCGCCGTTCGAGAAGTAGCGCGGGAGATGACCGTAATACCCGTAGGAATAGAGGGAGAGGACGGTGTTCTCGGGCAGAAGACGCCGGGCGGAAACGTCTGGAAGCGAGGTGACGGCCCAGCCGCGGGCGATGAATTTGCGGGCCTCCCAGCCTGACCAGGCGAGCCCCAGCAGCATAAGGTCGAGGACAATCGTTTGCGCGCGACGTGATGATCCGGGCAGGGCGAGTGCCACGAGCACAGGAACCAGGGCCGAGAGAAGCACGTAGAAACGATACATCGGCCACTGGTCGGTGGCCGTGAGGACGGTGGCTGGCAGGTGGGCCCAGAACCACTTCACCGGGCCGGACAAGGGGAGCAAAAGGGCAACGGCTGCGAACAGGATGCCGCCGAACAGCAGGGCGAAACGGCGCTGGCGCCTCCAGAGCAACACCAGGCCCGACAACCCGACCGCCCACAACCCGGGGCTGAGCTGCACGTCGGCAACAAGGTTGGCGCCGCCCGAGCTGACCGGATGGAGGAACCCGCTCCAACCGGCCTGCAGCGCCGAGAGGATGGAGCCGCGGAGGACCTCCTGCTGGACTCCGGGATCCCGGGGAATCTCGAGTTTGAAGACGGACACGAACACATAGCCGGCGAGGAGAGCAAAAGCCGCCGCTGCTCCCGCCATGCGCAGGATGTTCGAGCGGTCCCGGCGCCCGGCGAGGAAGGCAACGATTGCGAACGGGAAGCCTGCTGCCGCAGCCCAGAGCGCGATCGGGGGATGTCCAAGCCAGAGCGCGGCCAAAGGGACGGCGGGGAGGAACCATGCCCAGGTACGATCGGGCTCCCGGACCAGCCATACCAGGGCCGCAAAGTATGGGACGAGCCAGGGGAGGGTCATCCATGACATGACCATGTCCCCCCCATAGATCAGTGCCAGCACCCCGGGGCTCGTGATGAAAAGCAGCGTCAACAGCAGCGCCTTCCACGGATTTTTCGGGACGAGCAGCACGAGGGCGCCATAGGCGCTGAACGCGGCGGCGACGAAGTGGAGAAGGATGGTCAGATTGAGGAGGGCGCAGATCGAGAGCGTGCGGAACGTGGCGAGATCGATGAGGCCGCCCACGTATTCAAGGTACGGGGCGGTGCGCAGCGGATGGATGTCGCCGTTGAAAGCGTGGCAACTCTGGCCGACCAACACCGGAAAGACTCCCGCCTTCGTTTGGTCGCGAAAATCGAAAAACTGCTTGGCGTAGTGGAGCATGTCGCCGCCGCCGACCAGGCTGCGCGAGGTGTAGGGCGCCATCAGGTAGAGGGAGGCGACGAGCAGAACCAGCCATCGGATCGTTTCGCCGGCAGGGGCATGCGACTGCCGGAGCCTGGCGGTAAACGCACGTCGGGCGAGGGTGCCCAGCCCCGCCGCGCCAATCATCGCCCCCAGGCGGCCCGCAAGGGAGGAAGGGGCGATGAGCATGCCGAGGACAAGCAGAAGCCCGCCCAGAAGCGCGGCAAAAGGATCCTCCAGCGGGTGCGGAAGCAGGCGCCTGCGCAGCGCGGTGTCGAGTGAGCACGAGGCAAGGATCCCCCCTCCGAAAATCCAAAGGCGAGGCCCGAGTCCCGGGGGATAGTCGCCCGCCAGGCGCTCCATGAGGAACGCGACCAGCCCGAGCGCCATCAGATGGGGGGCGAGGACGCCGGCCAGCGGGCGCGCCCTGAGGCGCCACGCCGGGGAAAGAAACGAATAAAACCCGGCCCTCCGGAGGGCCGAAGACTGGCGGGGGTGGAGTGGGGAAGACGCTGGTGGGAACCTAGCGGACACGCGAACCACCGATGGTTGGCCGCCGGAAGCCCGCGCGTCAATCCCCTTCGTAGTCTATTATTTGATACGCAATTTCTTGAAAATAGAATCGCTATGCGACCTCTATCAGCCTGCCAGGCTTTTGCGTCCGCCGGGCTGTGTCCGCCGCATCGAAATGTCCACCCTCAATGGCGCCAGCCATTTGCTCAGGAACCTGGAGGGCGAAGCCCGACAGGTTCCTGCTAAATGACGTCGGCGAAAGCCGGCTGGAGCTTCTTGAAGCACCAGCCGCCGAGGACAAACGCCGCGCCGCCGGCGAGGTAGGTGAAGAGCAGGTGGTGGCGGTCGATGGGGTGCTGCCAGAGCAGGGCGTCGCGTGCCAGATCGACCGTGTGGAGCAGCGGGTTCCACTTGAGGATCTCCCACGCCCAGGGCCATGGCGCCTTCTGGATGAGCTGCGGGGAATAGAAGATTGCGCTGGCGTAGAGGATGATCTGGGCCACAAACTGGACGACGTGCTGGATGTCGCGGAAAAATACGCCGAGCGCGGCGAGCAGCCATCCGAGGCCGATGGTCAGGAGCAGGTGGGGCAGGATAATGACGGGGAGGCACATCAGCCCGTGAAGGGTGAAGCCGCGGCCCAGGGTCGCGATTCCGGCGAGAAGGAGCACGCCATTGATGAGGAAATTGAACCAGGAGGCGCCGAGCTGTGCCAGAGGAAGTATCTCGAGGGGGAAGACGACCTTCTTGACGAGGTTGGTGTTGCTGACGACGAGCGTCGGGGCGACGCCAAGGGTCTCGGAGAGCACGTTGAAGAAGACCAGGCCGAGGAACAGTCCCAGCGCATAGTCCATCTTGGTCTCGTCGGGCAGCGCGTTGAACCGGCCCCCGAAGATGGTGCTGAAGACGAAGACGTAGAGGCCGAGCATGAGCAGCGGATTGAGCACCGCCCAGAGCATGCCGAGGTAGCTTCCCCGGTGCTTCATCTCGATGGCGCGCACGGTGAACTGCCAGAGCAGGTCGCGTCGTCGGGCGAGACGGTGAAAAGCGGTGGGGATTGCCAACATCAGTCAGAGTGTGCGCGAGGAAAAGCAAACAGCGCAAACCAGATTCCAACGCAAGGCATAGAATAAATACACAGACCGCCGGCATTTGCCAGGGCCGAAAGCGGTAAAAGACGCCCACGGTCTTTTGTGCTTGGATTTGAAAATGCTGAACTATAACGGTATGAATCCTGTGAGAATATTCAACGGGAAGAGAGCCCTCGTCACCGGCCACACTGGATTCAAAGGTTCGTGGCTTTGCGAGTGGCTGCAGTTGCTCGGCGCGGAGGTTTACGGATTCAGCCTGCCGCCACCGACAACGCCATCGTTATTCGACCAACTGGGCCTAGCGAGCAGGATGAAGCACACCATCGGCGATGTTCGCGATCTTGCTGCAGTGAAGGCCGCGGTGGTCGCCTGCCAGCCCGACTTCGTCTTTCATCTTGCCGCGCAACCCCTGGTGCGGCGCTCCTATCAGGAGCCGGTCGAGACCTACGCCACCAATGTCCTGGGAACGGTGCATGTGCTTGAGGCGCTTCGCGGCCAGCGGAAGCCGTGCGTAGCGGTCATGATCACGACCGACAAATGTTACGAGAATCGCGAATGGCTGTTTGGCTATCGGGAGGAGGATCCGCTTGGCGGCCACGATCCTTACAGCTCGAGCAAAGCCGCGGCCGAGATCGCAATCGCCGCCTATCGGCGATCCTTTTTCTCTCCGGAGAGGATCCTGAGCGGTTCGGTTCCGCCTTTGCTGGTGGCGTCGGCGCGCGCCGGCAACGTCATTGGCGGCGGTGACTGGGCTCTCGACAGGATCCTCCCTGATTGCATGCGCGCGTTGGGGCGGGGCGAGCCCATTGCCGTGCGAAATCCATCGGCCACCCGACCCTGGCAGCATGTGCTGGAGCCGTTGGGAGGGTATCTCGTGCTCGCGGAAGAGCTTTATGCGGCCTATGAGAAACGGGGGGCGGGTGCGGCGGCACGGCTGCACGCCCTTTGCTCGGGCTTCAACTTCGGCCCTGATCCCGATTCCAATCGACCGGTGCGGGAGGTGGTTGATGAGGTCCTGAAGAGCTGGCCCGGCCGCTGGGAGGACCGTTCCGACCCGCAGGCGGTGCATGAAGCGGGGTTGCTGAATCTCGCGACCGACAAGGCGCGTCACCTTCTGCACTGGCATCCTCGGTGGGGGTTTTCGGAGACCATGGCACGCACGGTGCTCTGGTATCGGAAAGCCGCCGAGGGGGGCGCTGCGGCGGAATTGGCGGCCCTCACCAGGGGACAGATCGCCGATTACGCAGGCTTGATGTTGCTGCATTAAGTTCACTTCAAGAAAATATCTCCAAATGAAAGTCGTCATCCTGTGTGGCGGGAAAGGTACGCGTCTGAGGGAAGAGACGGAATTTCGTCCGAAGCCCATGATTCCCATCGGGCCGCGGCCAATCCTTTGGCATATCATGAAGATCTATGCCAGCTACGGGCACAAGGACTTCATCCTCTGCCTCGGATACAAGGGGGAGATCATCAAGGAATACTTCAGAAACTATCTGTGGAACACCTGTGACATCACGCTTGGTCTCGGACGAGAGCCGGCCCTGCAATTCCACAACGGTCACCAGGAGGAGGACTGGCGGGTGACCCTCGCGGACACCGGCGAGAACTCCATGACGGCGTATCGCGTGAGGTTGGTGCAAAAGTATCTCGAAAACGACGAGGAATTCCTCCTCACCTACGGCGACGGGGTGGGGAACGTCGACGTTAACGCGGCGATCGAACAACATCGCCGCAGCGGAAAGGTCTGCACCATAACGGCCGTGCGCCCTCCGGGGCGGTTTGGCGAGCTCGAGTTGCTCCAGGATTCCTCAGTGCGCAGCTTCAATGAAAAACCTCAGGCAGCGGGAGGATACATCAATGGCGGCTACATGGTCTGCAGCCGCGAGATGTTCCGCTATCTCCCCGACGATCCCGGCGTGATGCTTGAGCAGGCTCCGTTGAAGACTCTTGCTTCGGAGGGAAAACTCGGCGCCTACTGCCACG
>Ga0153915_10001162_pt1 | contig 24323 bp, 24 predicted proteins | sample Opewatmetagenome_2_FD_107003 | JGI IMG/M metagenome (GOLD analysis project Ga0153915, IMG submission 107003) | Freshwater wetland microbial communities from Ohio, USA - Open water 3 Core 3 Depth 3 metaG | ecosystem: Environmental > Aquatic > Freshwater > Wetlands | place: USA: Ohio, Lake Erie...
TTCGCCGGGACTTCAAGGATTTGAAATCCTAAAAACATTGAATGAGCGGGCAATCGCCCTTCCCGTTATAGTTTTAATAGGGCCTGACAGTGAGGATGAAGGGATTCGCGCTATAAACGAAGGGGCTTATGATTATCTCTTTAAGGATTCAATGGACAGAGATTCGCTTATCCGCTCCATTCGATATGCTGTTGAGATATGCAGACTGAAGGAGGAGTTAAGGCTTGCCGGTCTGAAGATCAATAAACTGGAAAAATCCGCAATGGACATGGAAGGATTCAATGAAATTGTGAAGCAGTACAGGTCGGCCGCCCATGACCTGAACCAGCCTCTTACCGCCCTTCTGGGAAGCATCTGTCTGATGAAGATAGAAAAAGATAACCGGGAAAATATTTCCCATAATATGGAAAGAATTGAAGCCTCGGGGAAAAATATTTCCGGCATTGTAAATAAAATTCAGGCCATAGGTCATGAAAAAATTAATTATTTAGGCGGCGCCTCTCTAATAATGAATCATGACAATCAAAAACTGATACCCAATATAGAGGCAACTGACAATGAATTTAAAAATCTCAATAATCTTTTCAAGATTGTCCGGTCACGCTGTAACAGGACTGCAGCATAGGAGATATTCCTTAAAGATTCATATAAAAAACATAATGCCTCATATGGCTTGGCCGATATAAGGATTTTATTATCAACGTCATAACATATAACAAGAGTCATGATTAGATAGATTGGAAATCTCTTAATAAAAGAATTCGTTTTATTTTTTTCATTTTATTTGCCAACTTTTCATCAGCAGTTATCAGTATGCCATCTATCTCAAAAGCTGCAGCCAGATAGGAAGCATCATAAAAAGTGACCGAATAATCCTTCATCCATGTGAAGCACAATTTAAAGATACCGTCAGTCAACTCCACCTCTTTAATATTCAAATCTGAAAGAATGTCCATTTTTTCCGATGCATATTCGTTAATGCTCCGTCCAAGGAAATTTCCTACCTCATACCGCCATAACGCAGGCGCTGAAATATCAACATAACCTTCGCACCACATATCCAGCAGTGACATAGCCTTTTCATGATCGTGTTCCCTTTCGTCGCCCAGCACCCATTTGATAATCACAGAAGCATCCACCACATATTTCTTCATTTAATGCCCCTTGCGGTCTCTTGCCAGACCTTCAATAATCTCACGATTTGAAAATCTTTTCCCTTTAAAAGGTGAAGAGAGAATTTTATTAACGGTATTTTTCCTGCGGATGGTTTCAAGCTCTTTACGGAGGGCTTCATTGACCACAACACTTCTCTTTCCTGGGGGAATCAAGTTTTCTAATTCCCTGCATATTTCTTCCTCAATAAGAAAATTAAGTTTCCTTGAATTTCTACCCATATTTAACTCCTGAATAATAGGTATATTTTATAGGTAATAATCATACCTCTATTTAAATAATAGGTCAATTAGAAATCGAGCTTGACGTATCAATCTGTTTTAGGGTTTAATCATTAAGGATTATCGAACAAATAAGGATTATTAAAATATGGAAGTCTCTTTTATAAAAAGCGCATTTAATGAAAAACAATATCCGCCCCCGGACAAACCTGAGATAGCCTTTGCCGGCAAATCCAATGTGGGAAAGTCATCGCTGATAAATGTCCTTGTAAACAGAAAGAAACTGGCAAGGACAAGTTCAACCCCTGGAAGGACACAGGCCTTGAACTTTTTTGAAATCAAAGGCAAAGACATATGCATGGTCGATCTGCCCGGATACGGCTTCGCGAGCGTTCCCCTTCAGGTCAAGAGGTCATGGGGGAGCATGGTTGAGACATACCTGCGGACTCGTCCCAATCTGAAGGCGGTTGTGGTAATCCTTGATATCAGAAGAGACGCGTCGGAAGGTGATATGGACCTGCTGAACTGGTTGGACACATACGGAATCAGGGCAATAATCGTACTTACAAAGGCCGATAAGCTCTCGCGCCAGCAGGCCATGGGACGTGCAAAGGCGATAACCGGAGAACTCGGGGAATCCATAGCCGGGACGCCTGTAATATTCTCGGCAAAGACAAGGGAGGGAAAGGACGAGATATGGGCGGAGATTGAAAGGGCTATTGCACCTTGAGATCAAGAAGGCCAAAGGCCTTTATCTTTTTGTGAAGATTGCTTCTTTCAATGCCTGTGGCCTAGGCCGTCTGAGAGATATTTCCGTTGAATTCCTTAAGTTCTTTAATGATGAACGCCTTTTCAAACTGCGCCTTCACCTCCTTGAAAGAAGCGGCATTCATAAATGCCCGCTGTTCGTCCTTCAAATGATTCTCCTTGCTGAGGGCGCTATTTACGGACAAGAATATCTTTTCCGGGGAAAGGGATTTTTAAATAAAGTCATAGGCGCCGAGCTTTGTTGCCTTTACGGCGGTTTCAATAGTGCCGTGACCGGACATCATGATCACCTGCAGCATCGATTATTATTGTTAATTATATCCATTGCAATACGCGCCGTCCTTTCCGATGCGCCCTTGCCTCCAAGGCTCTCCCGGACCTTTCTTAGTTTCATAATCATATCGTTTCTTAGGCCTTTATTATCAAGGATAGCGGATACCTTATCTGCCAGGCCTTCAGGCGTGACCGCATCCTGCAAAACCTCCGGCACTATCTCCTCTCCAGCGATAAGGTTTACGAGGCTCACATGGGATACCTTTGCAACCGTTTTGCCTATTGCGAAGGACAGGGGCGACATCCGATAGGCAACAACCATGGGCACACCCATAAGGGCTGTCTCAAGGGTGGCTGTCCCTGACGCTACCAGCGCAATATCACATACGCTCAGGGCGCTATAGATGTCCTTTGTGCATATGCTTATCTTGAGGGTTGTCCTGTCCGTAAAGGATTTAATAAATTCAAGAGAGAGTGTCGGCGCAAGCGGAAGGACGCATTGGAGGCCGTTATAACGGGAGGATAATATCCCAGCGGCCCCTATCATGGAAGGCAGGAGGTTTTTTATCTCCTCGGTCCTGCTGCCCGGCAGGAGCCCGAGCACAGGCATTCCCTTATCGAGGCCCAATTCCTTTGAGATCATACCCTTGTCAAGGTTATCCGGTATTGCGTCCATAAGCGGATGACCTACATACTCCACGTCGACATCCGCCCCGGTCTTCAGATAAAATTCCTTTTCAAAAGGCAGGATAACGGCCATTTTATTTACGCGTTCGGCAATCTTTTTTACCCGGCCGCTTCTCCATCCCCATATCTGAGGGCTTATGTAATATAGAACCGGGACCTTGAAGCGTTTTGCGGTGCGGGCAAGGAATATGTTAAAATCAGGATAATCGATCAGGATAAGAAGGTCAGGCCTTGTGTTTCTTAAAAAAGAACGCATATGTGCATACGCTCTTAAGTGATTCATTACCTTTGGGAACACCTCGGTCAGGCCTACAACTGCAAGATCTGAAGCAGGCACAATTATATCAACTCCTGCCTCCTCCATTTTTTTACCGCCTATGCCTCTTACCGTCATCCCCTGATCCAGCTTTTTAATAGCGCGTATCAAGGCGGCGCCGTGGAGATCGCCGGATGCCTCTCCTGCAACAATCAGGATATGTCTGTTTTTTATATCTGGCATGTTAATAAAAAAAGGCGCAAATATCCTAATCCTGCGGATGGAAATCCCCGCAGCCCTTCTTAATCAGGTCAATGACAGCCAACGCGACCTTGAGTGCCTTTCGTTCATCCCTCTCCGTCATAACCGGCTTGGCGCCGTTGATCACAGAGTTTACGAAATACCCGATCTGATCGGCAAGGGGATCGCTGTTCGGGAAGGTCTCTTTCACCGATTGAAGGTTCAGTGTCTTTGGTGAATCCTTTACGCTGTCATCCATGCGGGTCATATAGAATTCCCGTTTATGACAGTCTGCAAGCAGATAGGCGTCAGGCTGAAACACCCGTATCTTTCTTGTGACCCTGTCCGAGACCCTGCTTGCAGTCAGGTTTGCCACTATCCCGTTTTCAAAAACGATCCTGGCGTTGGCAACATCGGTTTTGCCGGTCATAACGGACATGCCCACTGCATGAAGGTCCTTGACATCCGAGCGGGCGATATGGAGGATGATATCAAGGTCATGAATCATGAGATCAAGCACCACGTCAACGTCGGTGCCCCTTATGGTAAAATTATTCATCCTGTGGGATTCGATAAAAAGAGGCCTGGTTAAAAATGATTCCATCTTTACCACGGCAGGATTGAATCGTTCAACGAGCCCTACCTGGAGTATCAGGCCCTTATCTTGGGCCATTTTTATCAGGGTGTCCGCAGGCCCCATCTGGTAAGTTATCGGCTTTTCAATCAGGAGATGTTTTCCCTCGGAAAGTATATCCTTCGCCACCTCAAAATGTGATTCGGTCGGCACTGCAAGACTTACGGCATCCGCCATCGGAAGAAGCTTCCCATATGTATTATAGGCCTTGACGCCGTATTTATCACCAATCTCCCTGGCGCGGTCATAATTGGTGTCCGCCACCCCTAAGAGCTCCACCATGGGGTGAGCCTTATATTTTTGCACGTGGTACTGTCCCAGATGTCCCACGCCGATTACACAAATTTTGATCTTATCCTGTTTCAATTAATTCTTCTCCTTAATAACATACAATCGATATCCCGGCCTTATCCGCGTATTCGATCATCTTCTCTCTGTCGAATAAAAGTGTCTTTCCTGCCTCTACAGCCAGCACCGATGCATTTACACCGGACATTACCTCTAACGTCTCAAGGCCTGCTGAGGGCACGTCAAACCTCAGGTCCTGCTCCGGTTTGCTTACCTTGACTACAACGGCATCCTTGCCCGCAATCCTTCCGCCGCGTGTGATAGTCTCGTTGGTTCCGTCAATAGCCTCAAGTGCCAGGACACTACGGTTTCTTATCACCACACATTGTCCTACATCAAGCCTGCCCAGTTCCTTGGCTACCTTCCACCCGAGACGGATATCCTCTTCCTGTGCTTTGTCCGGCTTTTTCTTTGTAAGACATCCCTCCGGCGCTATTAATTCAGGCAGATACTGAGTAGAACTGACAATCTCTATACCTTCCTTTGCAAACTCCGATGCCACCGCCCTCAGTATCCCGTCATCATGAAAGATAGCCAGCCTTGATATAAGGGCGATCCCCTTTAGGTCCGGCATTGTCCTTCCGAACATGTTCCTCTTGGAAATAGTCCCGGCCATAAGGGCCTTTTTAACGCCCTCTTTTTTAAGGACACTGATTATCTTCCCTAGCTGCCCCAGCTTGACCCAGGTTATTTTGTCCGTCACATCGGCCAGGGCCGGATCAGTATCTCCCTGATGAGCTACAGCCACTACATAAAATCCATGTTTCCTGGCCGAATCAGCCGCAAGTATCGGGAACTGACCTCCACCGGCAATTATGCCTATGATCTCTCTGTCTCCCGTCATCTCTATCCTGTTTCTCTCAGAGGGTCAGACATCATTCACTGCGAGCTATGCCCCTTTTTGAACTGCCGACAAAATCGAGAAGGACCTCAAGCTCGGGAAAGGATTCCATCTCCGCCCTGACCCTCGCGATCCCCTCGCTGAATATCGAGGTCTCCCGCCACAAAATCCTGTACGCCTTTTTTATTCCCTGAATGACCTCGATCGAGAATCCATGACGCCTCAGTCCGATTTGATTCGGTCCATAAAGTCTTGCCCGTGAACCTGCGGCTATCATATAAGGGGCGATATCCTGTGCGATCCCTGTTAATCCGCCTATATAAGCATAGGCGCCGACCCTGACAAACTGATGCGCCGCAGCAAGCCCGCCCAGCGTGACATAATCCCCTACGACAGTATGTCCGCCAAGGGTTGCCGCATTTACCATAATCACATGGTTGCCGACAACACAGTCATGGCCCACATGGGAGGAGATCATCATGTAATTATTGTTTCCGACAATGGTGATCCAGTCCTGCTTTGTAGTCCCTCTGTTAATGGTGCAGTACTCCCTGAAGATATTGTCGTTGCCGATCTGCACCCTGGTATCCTCACCCCTGTAACCTACATCCTGGGGCGGCGACCCGATCGAGACAAAGGGATATATTTTGTTCCGCTCTCCGATAATGGTATTGCCTTCTATAACAACATGCGGACCGATATCGGTATCCTTGCCGATCTTGACATGGTCTCCGATGATGCTGTAGGGTCCGATCCTGACCCCTGAAGACAATTCCGCATGGGGGCTGACAATGGCTGAGGCATGTATTTCCATCTTCACTCTATCCTTTACTAGCCTATCTGGGCCATAAATTCGGCCTCTGCAGCAAGATTGCCGTCAATAAATGCCTTTCCCGCCATCTTCCACACCCTTGAACCTGTTCGCAAAGGCGTCAGCTCAAATTTAAGCTGATCGCCGGGCACTACAGTCCTTCGGAATTTCACCTTGTCTATGCTCATGAAAAGAATGTTCGTGTTTTCAGCTGCATCCTGCCCTTCATTTACCGATACTCTGGCAAGAATGCCGCCTACCTGCGCCATTGCCTCGATGATCAAGACGCCGGGCATGACAGGGTTTCCAGGAAAATGTCCCTGGAAAAAATGTTCATTTGCGGTGACGTTTTTATATCCTATTATCCTCTTCCCCGGTTCAAGCTCCGTTATCCTGTCCACCAGCAAAAACGGATAGCGGTGTGGAAGTAATTTTATGATATCCTGATAATTAAGCGGTAATTCCATTGTTGTTCACCTGAAATACTTTAAATTCACTTTTCTTCTTTTTCAGACCCCTTGAGTCTGTTTTCAAGACTTCTAAGCCTATCATTGATCTCCGGCAATTTGGCAATGAGGCTGCTTACCCGCATCCAGAGCCTGTATGGCATGCTCGGATCGCCTAAGACCATCTCTCCTGATTTGATAGTCTTATGAACTCCGGCCCTGGGGCCTATTATGGCCCTGTCGCCAATCTCAATATGGTCCTTAACCCCTGCCTGACCGCCGATAACAACCTCTCTCCCTATTTGGGCGCTGCCTGATATGCCGGACAAAGAGACAAGGATGGAATCTTCTCCGATGGTTACATTATGGGCGATCTGAACCAGGTTATCCGTCTTGACCCCTCGCTTTATCCAGGTCCTGCCGTTGGCCGCGCGGTCAATGGTGGTATTGGCGCCTATCTCCACGTTATCGTCAATCTGTACAATCCCCAGCTGCGGGATTTTTACATTTTCCGATCCGTCGCGCACATACCCGAAACCGTCGCTCCCTATCACGCAGCCAGCATGAATAATCACGTCCTTTCCCACTATGCAGTCGCGCATAATGGAGACATTCGGGTAAATCACGGTCCTGTCGCCTATCCTTACCTTGTCGCCTATGAATGTCCCGGGATAAAGTGTCACATTATCGCCGATGACAGCCTCTCTACCGACATAAACCATCGGATAGATGGAGACATTTACGCCTATAGCGCTTGTCTCCTCAATCACGGCATTTTTGCTTATGCCGTCATACCTGGAAACAGGCGGTGCAAAGATGCCTGCCGCCCTGGCATAGGCAAGCTTAGGATCGGAAACGACAACCTGTGCGCCCTTATAATCCTCAACAGGCGCCGACACTATCAGGGCTGATGCCTTTGTTTCTTTAAGGAAGTCCCTGTAGCGGGTGTCGACAAAAAATGATATCTCCCCCTCTGATGCCTTATCAAGGGAATTGATCCCGGTGATCCGGACATTTTCGTCGCCGATCACTTTCCCTTTTATAATCCCGGCAATCTCCATGAGGTCTTTTTCCAAATCCAGGCCCCCTATGGTTTAACCTTATTATATTCATTGAGCACCTGATCTGTAATATCTATGGCGCTTGCCGTGAAAATAATGCCTGAGCTCGATTTTTCAAGGACAAGATCAAAGGCCTGCTGCTTTGCTACACTCTCAACTACCGCGTACAGCTCTTTCACGATCTTCTGAGTAGCGCTCTGCTGGACCGCCGTCTGTTCTTCCTCAAGGTCCTGGGCAAGATAGGTCAATTCCCTGTTCTTTTTTTCCAATTCATTCTGTTTGCTCTCTTTGGCATCCACACTCAACATGAGGCTCTGCTTTTCGATCTCTTTATTCAGGTCGGAAAGTTCCTTCTGCGCCTTATTATAACGCTGCTGCATGGCTTCTATATCTTTTTTAAGGGATTCACTCACCCTCTTTCCCTCGTTTGATTCTTTCATGCATCTCTGAATGTCAACTACTGCAACCTTCGCAGCCTCGGCAGCCATGCCGTTATTCTGAAAAACAAGGCATAGCATCAACGCTGTAAATATGGATAATTTCTTCATCATTGTCTCTTCCTTTCTTATATTCTAGTTAATAGGACATGTTAAATTCAAACTCACTGGCGTCTTCCCCCGGTTCTCTGTCAAGCTTGATTGCATATGTCAAACTGATCGGCATCGTCATGCTGGCACGCCATTTTAAACCCACTCCGACGGATCTTTTAGCCCCTATTTTCCAACTGTTTTCTTTTTTGTATGCGTTTCCCACGTCAAAGAATAAAAGGCCTAATACCCCTTTTTCCTCCAGAATAGGCACCCTGTATTCAATATTGCCTACCCACATCCTTTCCCCGCCTATCGACTCGCCTGTAGCAGGGTCTTTAGGACTGATTGACAGGCTGTCATATCCCCTTACCGATCCTTCGCCGCCCAGCATGAACTTCTCATAAATAGGCAGTTTCCCTCCGCTGCGTCCCTCAATTAATGCAGCGGTCCCTTTAAACATCAGGACATGATTCCACCATACCGGAACATACCAGTTTGAAACCGCGGTTAATTTATTAAAAGATGAAGTCCCTCCTAATGACCCTCCGGCAGATTCCAGCGTGATTGAATTTACGGAACCTTTGCTTGTTCCCCACAATTTGTCTCTTGTATCCCTGCCGATTCCGGTTGAGATGCTGCTTTTTATGTTCTCGCCGAGCATATCCTGCATGACGGATGAATAGTATGTATAGATGCTGGTAACATAGGCCTTATCATAGGCGTAGCTCACTGATGCCCTTGTATAGTCATCCAGGCCTACAAGAAAACCTACGCCCATGGCGCCGCCCTTGCTGTCCTTTGTAAAATCGTCATACTCTATTTCCTGATTGTATAGGTTGATGGAGCCTGATACATTTTTCTCAAAAAGCCATGGCTCAGTGAATGACAGGTTATATTCCGTTGTGCGGCTGCCCACGGACCCCTCTAACGCGATGCTTTGACCTCTTCCGAACAGATTTTCAAGCGATACGCCGAGAGAGGCAATAAGCTTGTCAAAGGAGCTGTAACCGGCGCTGATAGACAAGGTTCCTCTTTGTGCGTCGGTAACCTCTACATCCAAAACCATGAGATCATCGCTGCTTCCATCCTTTATTTTTATTTCGGGGTTTTCAAGATAGTCAAGCCTGGTAAGGTTGGTTTTGCTTTTCTCAAGCTTCGAACTGCTGAAATAATCTCCCTCAACCAATTTCAGTTCACGTCGTATGACCTTGTCCCTTGTTCTGTCATTTCCTTTAACATTGATCCTCTCGATACGGACCTTTTTATTCTTATTTATCGTGAATGTAGTATTGATCTTTGACGCATTCTCATCTTCCCTCATAACACGATTCACATCAGCATATGCATAGCCTTCCTCGGCGCAGATGCCTTTCAATATATCGATATCTTGATACAGGACTTCATTACTGAAGTATTCCAGCTTATTCAGGCCTATCTTGTTAAGGAGCTCCTCTTCGGGCTTAATGAGATCGCCTTCAATATGGACCTCGCCCACCTGGAATCTTTTGCCCTCGATGATATTGATTGTTATGGTCAGGCCCTTTTCCTTGTCATAGGTTATCTCCGGCTCGCCCAGCTGTGTATTAATATATCCCTGGTTGTGATAAAATTGCGTCAATTGATATACGTCATATTCAAGCTTGTTCTGTTCCAGCACGCCGGAATTAGTCAGCCAGTATAAAACCCCTTTAGTATTTGTCTTCATTAATTTAATGAGTTTTTTGTCGGTGAATACCTCATTCCCGATAAATTCTATCTTGGTGATATATACCTTTTTCCCTTCATCAATCACATAGGTAAGAGAAGACTGATTATCGGGCAGCTCATCGATCCTGTGGGTGATGGTCGCGTTGTAGTACCCTTTTTTCTTGTAAAACTCCTTGAGCGTATTTATACTCTGTTTCACTTCGCTCTCATTGAGCACTGCAAACCTTTTAACCCCTAACTCCTCAGTAAGCTTATCTTCCTTTAATTCCTTATTGCCTTCAAATGCTATCTTTGTAATATAGGGCCTTTCCTCAATAATAAACGTGATTGTCTTGCCGTTAACTTCATCCTTTTCCTCAACCTGTACATCCTTGAAATATCCCATCTTGTAGATAGTGCGCACGTCCTGATCAAGTGCAGCCTGATCGTATCTATCACCCTTTTGCGTGTCAATAATAGCCAGGATGGCAGCGCTCTCAATGCGCTTGTTGCCTTTAACCTGGATGTCGTTTATAAAGCTGATGCCTGAGATTCGATAATCTATGCTTTCTGCGGCCCTCTTTAATGCCTCCGGAACTTGATCCAGATTATCCGATGTATAAAAACTGGTCGTTCCGAAAGGCTGCGTTCCGGTCTCGGTCTCGACGACTGTTATTTCAAGAATGATCTTTTCAGCCGGCTTATTTAGAGTGCCGGAAACAACCCATTCAGCGCCAAGGTCCTTGCCGATGGTTTGAAGATCAGCCGTCTCCAATGATGTCTTTAAGGCAAGAGGGTGTTGGTTGATGGAATCGGAAGGCAGGATCTGATATCCCTTTTCTGAAATGCTTGAGCCGAATATCTCCTGCAGACTTGTTGCAAGATTTTCCGGCATTTCCTGCGCGTTAATCACAAAAGGCAGCACCGCCACCTTGCCGGACTCCTGGGCCGATGCCGTAAAGGCTGTTGAGATAATGAACAGTGAGACACAAAGAATCTTCATGATATTTAAGCGTTCCGTTATGATGAATCCGCGATGATTACTATTGAATACGTCCATCGACTATCTCCGTTATTTTTGACATTTTTTCCGCGAGCTTCTGATTGTGCGTAACAATTACAAGACTCAGACCCTGCCCCTCTTTGATGCGAATAAGCATTTCAATTATTTCTTCCCCGGTGATTCTGTCAAGATTGCCTGTCGGTTCATCCGCCAGCAGGATCTTAGGCCTCATGATCAGCGCCCTGGCAATGGCAACCCGTTGCTGTTCCCCGCCTGAAAGCTCTCCCACCCTGTGGTTCAGCCTGTTGCCAAGACCGACATCCGTTAATATCTTCGTTGCGGTCTGCACGGCGGTTTTCTTATCCGTTCCCGAAATCAGCGCGGGCATTATGGTGTTTTCAAGGGCATTGAATTCCGGGAGCAGGTGATGGAATTGGAAAACAAAGCCTATTTCACGATTTCTTAAACTGCACAACCTTGGCTCATCCATCATGCATACATCCTGCCCTTCAAACATGACGGAACCCCTGGATGGAGGCTCAAGCGTGCCCATTATATTCATGAGGGTTGATTTCCCGGCGCCGGATGCCCCGATTATTGCAACGCTTTCTCCGGGATTGACGGTAATGTCTATGCCCTTCAGCACATCAATAGTGTTGCCGTTGAGCATAAATGATTTGTGAATGTCTTTAAGTTCCAGCAATTAAGGCCTCAAGGCAATTAAAAACGTGATAAATGAAGCATATAAAGTATTAACTCCTACATACCCTTACGGTTACAAGAATACACCTCTTTCCGTTTCATCGCCCGGATGAGAGGTTGACAGCGGCTATCCCGGCATTATTCGTATCTCAGCGCCTCAACAGGGTTCAACCTGGAGGCATGCCTTGACGGGTAGATAGTGGCCAGAAAGGCTATTAAAACAGCGGACAGGGTGATCACAAGCACATCCATGCTTTCTACCCTCACAGGCAGCCTGTCAATATAATAGACACTGGAAGGCAGGCTGATCGGGATTTTCTTGATAAGCCAGCAGATTCCCAGCCCTGACAACAGGCCGCCTATGGTGCCTACAATGCCGACAAAAAGACCCTGAAGCATAAAGATATGCATGATGTTCTTTTGAGTTGCACCCATGGCCCTTAGGATAGCCACTTCTCTGGATTTTTCTATCACCACCATGACAAGGGCGCTGATAATATTCAAGGCCCCGACAAGTATAATCATGGCAAGTATTATAAACATTGTGTATTTTTCCAATTTAATAGCCGAGAAAAGGGGTTTGTTGCTGGCCTTCCAGTCCTGGGCGTAAAACTGATAACCCAGGACCTTGGTTATGGCCTCACCAATAATATCGGACTTCTCCGGATCTTCGACCTTGACTTCAATGTATGATATCCTGTCATCATACCCCAACAGGTCCTGCGCCTCCCTAATGGAGACAAAGACCATCCCAAGATCATATTCATACATGCCTGAACTAAACAGACCTGTTACCCTGTATTGTTTGCTGTTGGGGGCCGATCCCAGGGGTGTCACTTTGCCCTGGGGCGAAGTCACCTTTATTTCATCTCCCACCGAGATGCCGTAATATACGGCAAGTTCGCTGCCTATGATTATCCCCGGCACGCCGTCATATAACTCATCAAGGGAGGATAACTTGCCGTCCTTTATCATGCGCTCGACAGCCATGACCTTGCCGGCGCTTTCCGCATCAAGCCCCCTGATTATGGCGGCCGTGGAATTTCCTCCGCTGGTGGTCACAAATACCTGATCGGATATGGATGGCGTAACTGCAATGACCCCTTCCGTCTTTTTAATAGCTTCCAATGTATCGTTATAATTATTAAAGGTCCCCAAATAATTTTTTATCAGGATATGGGAGTTCACATTCATGATATTTTTCACGAGGTCTGCCTTAAAGCCGTTCATTACCGACAGTACGACTATCAGGGCCATTACGCCGACCATCACACCGACCACCAAAATGATGGAGATAATTGATATGAATGCCTGTCTTTGTTTGGCCTTCAAGTATCTAAGGGCTATAAAGAGTTCAAAATACATTGGGATCCAATTTATAGTGTTGAAAAGCTATCTTGTCCTCATATGCGGGAAGAAGATTACATCCCTTATGGAAGGCGAATCCGTAAGGAGCATGACCACCCTGTCAACGCCTATGCCCTCGCCTGCCGTAGGCGGAAGCCCGTGCTCCAGCGCATTGACAAAATCCTCGTCCATATACTGGGCCTCTTCATCGCCCGCGTCATGCATTGCGACCTGCTCCATGAACCTCTCGCGTTGATCAACAGGGTCGTTCAACTCTGTAAAGGCATTGGCCATCTCTTTGCCGTCTATGAATAGTTCAAACCGGTCGGCTATCTCGGGGTTCTGATCGTTCCTTCTTGAAAGGGGCGAGATCTCAATGGGATAGCCGTAAACAAACGTGGGATTTATCAACTTCGGTTCTACCAGTTCATCAAATATATTGGCAAGGACCTTGCCCGGTTTGTCCTGCTTTGAAAGGGGGATATTACGGGTTTCACAGAATTTAACAGCCGCCTCATTATTATTCAGGACATCCTCGCTTACCCCGGCAATCTTTCTCAGAGATTCAAGGAATGAGATCCTCTTCCACGGCGAGGAAAAATCCAGGGTTTTTCCCTGGTATTCAATGACATTTCTGCCCAGCGTCTTATCAAGTATGTAATTAAAGAGTTCCTCGGTAAAAAGCATCAGGTCTTCATAGGTGGCATAGGCCATATAGAACTCAACCATCGTGAATTCGGGATTATGGCGCACTGATATCCCCTCATTCCTGAAGTTCCTGTTTATCTCGAAGACCCTTTCCAGTCCTCCCACAACAAGCCTCTTCAGGTATAATTCAGGGGCTATCCTCAGATATAGATCCATCCCCAGGGTATTATGATATGTCTTAAAGGGTCTAGCCGTAGCGCCGCCGGGTATGGGCTGCATCATGGGCGTTTCCACTTCCAGAAAATCCTTTTGCATGAAAAAATCGCGGAAGCATTGAATTATCCTGCTTCTCAGCAGAAAAACCTTCTTGACGTCTTCATTCACAATCAGGTCAACATAACGCTGCCTGTATCTTGTTTCTATATCCGTTAATCCATGCCACTTCTCCGGAAGGGGTTTTACGGATTTCGTAAGCAGTTTTATCTCATCGGCAAGGATAGTCAGTTCCCCTGTCTTTGTCTTGAAAAAGGCGCCCTTTATCCCTATAAAGTCGCCTATGTCAATGAGCTTAAAGATGCCGTACTGCTCTTCGCCGATCTTGTCTTTTTTGATATAGGCCTGTATGCGCCCTGTGCCGTCCTGGATATGGATAAAGGACGCCTTTCCGAAATTTCTTATGGCCATTATCCGCCCGGCCATGGAAAAGACCTCCGCCCCCTCCGGCAATGTCTCTTCGATCAGATCCTTAAATCGTTCAACCGCCTCTGAAGCGGTTATGTCATATTTATACCCTGCGGGATACGGATTGACGCCCTTCTCCCTAAGGATTTCTATTTTTTTTACCCTCTCTTCAATAACCGAACCTGTTTTTTCCATATGTAAGATCAACCCTGTTGAAAATATTATTTTGAGCTTTCAGCCGTCAGATAAAACAGTCACGTAGAATCTTTGACAGTTTGCCGCGAATATAGTTCCAAAAATGTTACTTCCCGGATGAATATTAGTTAAATTAATAAGTTGAATCCTGTTTTTTTAATCTAATTATGTCTGATAGTCAAGGCAAAAGAACTGGTTAAAACTCAAACGTTTAGGCCTCATATTTTCCAAGTCGGACAATGGTCGCACCCCAGCCTGAAGCCCCCGGATCGAGGCGGAAATCCATGACAAGGGGATGTTTTTTAAGTATGTAATGCACCTTATCACGGAGTATCCCCCTGCCTTTTCCGTGGATAATCCTTATCTCGAATATCCCTTCTTTAAGACAGGCGTCGATATATTCCTTTATAAGGTCAGAGATCTCTCCGGGATCAAAGGTGTGCAGATCCAGGTTGCCGTCTATGGGGATGTGAATTACATCGTTTTGATTTTCGTCCATTACAGATCCCTTTCTTAGAAAAAAAGGAAGGGCCGCCTCACAATGTGAGGCGGCCCTTTTATTTCTACATGTTTCCCGTTTCTTTATCCAAACATGTATTTGCTCTATAGGCGTTGATCACCCGTTTGTAACCGTCAGCACGATATTGCCTTTATATGAGACGCCGGCCTTGATCGGCTTTGCAACGCCATTAACCGTCATCGTGACCTTGGAGCCTTCGGGAGCGCTGATAGAAGCTCCCTCACCGATAGTCAGGCTAGTCAGGTATGAAGTGCCGGTTACTGTCCAGGTCGAATTCATCATCGAAACGATCACCCCGTTGTTCACGGCAGCGCCGGGTGTATTTGTAACTTCGCCCAGTAATTTGTAATCATCAGCGGTAATAGTATCCTTGGCGTGTTTTGCTGTTGTAGCAGAGATCACACCGGTGACATTTGCGTTCTCGAGTTTGAGGACCAGGTTTTTGCCTGAAGCGCCGCCGCCACCGGCCATGCCTCCCCCGGCGCCGCCACCGGGAGCAGCACCACCGGGACCGCCGGGCATGCCGCCGCCCTGGCCGGCCATCGCCCCGCCTGCCGCTCCGGCAGCCATGCCGCCTGCCTGGGCGCCGCTATCCGCGCCGGTCTTGCTGCCGCCCCTTGTAGCGTTGTAGAAGTCGCCCTTTAATGTAATGTTGGCGAATGTGGCTATTACATCAGAGCTGTTAACGGCTGTAACGTCGAAGTCCTTGGCCTTTACAGGCGGCTCAGCAGGTTCTTTATAAACGCCTTTATTAGCCATCTTGCCGTCAATCGTTACAGGACCCGGGTCGTCATCGTCTATAATCTGAAGGATGATGCCGTTCGCGGAGTTCAGCTGGGCGCCTTTAGAGCCGTCCACGCCGATTTCGGCAGTCTGGCCCTTGTCCAGAAAAACGGCCTTTTCGGTGTTTATAATTGTATCGTCTAAAACCTTAACATTGCCCTGGCCGTGCCACATGACGCCGAAGCGCTTTGAGTTTATGGTTGTTTTAGTTTGTGCGAGGGAACTGAGTTCGCTGTCAGTAAGGCCAAGTTTAAGTTCCGTATTGAGCTGCGCAACGGTCTCGGGGGTGCTGGCGCCGTAAATGACAAGCCCGCCTCTGTTGATAGCGGCATAGTCTGTAACCTGGATGTCGCAGCCATAGAATGCATTGGTGGAATCGCCGATCGCGTAAGTTCCGTATCCGCTTGTCCCGGTAATGGCGATCTTGCTGTTGATGGCTGTGAGCTTTGCTTTTTGGCTGTTATCAATTGAGAGAACGCCCCAGCCCTCAGCCGAGATGGAGGAGTTGATATAGGTGGCAGTGGTGTTATCGCCAAGAAGGTTGGTAGTGCGGCAGTTGCCTACGATCCCCAGCATCCAGGGCACATCCTTCATATCGCCCGGAGAGACGTTGGATACATAGTCAGCCGGCAGTTCGCCGTTCATTGCCTGGAGCTCGGAGTTCTTAACGATCAAGTTACTGCTCTTATCGGCGATGGCTGCGGTGCGGACCGCGCCGTCGGTTTTGATCTTAACGCCGTCAAGGACGAGCGTGGTGTTCTTGCCTGTGGACATGACTGCTGCGCCGTAGCCTGCAAAATCGTTGCCGCCGTTACCTGTAAAATCGATTACAGCGTCCTTTATTGTGTAAGAACCGCCCGCCGCAAAGATACCATTGAAATTCTCGCCCACGGATGTAATTTTGACGCCGGTCAGGATACCGTCCTGGCTTAACGCATAAGCGCCGGCAGCGGAGGTGACTGACTTGGCATCTACAACACCGCTTTCATCCATATAGAGTGCCTGACGGAAGTTATGGATAAGACTGTCGGAGAATTTTACTACGTTAGCTTCGGTCTTTGTGAGTACGATTTTGCCCTTGTAAGAACCTGCTGCAATCGGTGTTTCAACACCGTCTACCGTCATGGTCACACTGTAGCCTTCGGGGGCCTTAACGGCAGCGCCGTCGGCAATGGTAAGTTTATCAAGATTGGTAGTCTCAGTGACTTCCCAGGTGGAATCTGCGGCAAGGTTTTTGCTTGAGCCGCATCCTGCAAAAGACGCCATAAGCATCATTGAGACGCATAATGCCGCTAAAATGTCAGTAAATCTTTTTTTCATAATAGTTCTCGTCCTCCTTTTAAAAATAGTTACTCTGTTGTTTCTTAAGACACTGGATAGGAACCTTCTTTATTGTGCGAGTTTTGCCTAAAGCATAAGAGTTTGTCAATAAATATTATAGGCTGAATTGCCTCCCCCCATGCTCCGTAAGAAACCATCACATATGAGTTTCAAGGGATTGTTTGAGCATTATAACCTGCATCTCCGATGGAAGCGACTTTGCAGCAAATGCCAGTTCACTGGTTTTGTCGGTCAGGTCAGTGAATCCCTTAAGACTCCTCATGTAGTCAGAAAACAGGACATCCCCATGTATTCAATCCTAATCCTGTCTTTAGAGTTGCATACGGCATAATCAGGGTTATGCATTGCATGGGCTTCTGTCGGTCCAAGTTTAACGCTCCCGGCGCCCCCGCCTCTTTTGAATGATAGGAATGAAACGCTGCTGAAGGCTGATAATGCGATTAATTGTTTAATAAATTTTCTTCTTGATCTTCCTTCATTCATGATGCTCCCCCTGTTTATGGATCAGTCTTTCGCAGGTTTAAAGAAAATATGTGCAGCATATTTTTACAAATTTATAATTTAAAAAGTCTCTCCGCATTCAGGTGGCAGATCCTATCTCTGTCGCTGTCGCTTATCTGCGCTGAATCAATAAAGTCCACGTGCTGCTTAATAGCTTCGTAAGGATAGTCTGTAGCAAACAATATCCTGTCGCTTCCCAAGGCCGATATAAGGAATTGCAGCAATACCGGCCAGCATTGACTGCTTATGGATACATAGAAATTATCCTTAAAGTATTGGCTGAATATTTTCGGCCTGTCCGGATATCTCCATCGCCCATCCAGTCTGTTCAGCCAGAACGGCAATGATTCGCCCGCATGTCCCAATATGAATTGCAGCTTTGGATATTTAACAAGAAGATCTCCATTAACTATGCGCATGACCTCCGGGACGATATGCAGTCCTGAATCTTCAGTTGATGGTCCGTCGGTGTGAAGATATAAAGGCACATCGAGCCTTGCCAGGCTCTTAAATATAACCTCATATTTCTGATCGGAAAGCCATCGCTCCGGTGTGTTTATGTTTACCATTGCGCCTTTTAATCCAAGCTTTGTCACAGCCCTCTCCAGTTCATCAACAGCGGCATCAGGATCCTGGAGTGGGATGCAGCAGTAACCGGAAAATCTACCGGGATACCGCTTCATTGTCTCGGAGATCTGATCATTTGTCATCCTGGCGATGACTACTGCATCTTCCGTCTTGAACGGGTCAAGGCCGGGGTAGGACAAAGAAAGGATCTGCATATCTATGCCGCATTCATCCATCTCTTTAATCCTTCCTTCTCCATATTCAACCACTTTTACAGCCGCTGCAGCCAAAGGTGCGCCCTTCCAATCTGTACTGGAGTATAACATCTCCGAATATTCCTTTGAATAGAAGTGCTCTTCAACGGCAATCTTTTTCACCCTTGCGGTCTTTGCCCGGGCTGACCCGGTCTTTCCGATTGAGAATCCTTTGCCTTTGTTTGACGAGAGGGTTGAACCTGCGGCGAAAGCCGACAGGGAGAACAGATATTTCAAAAAAGACCTTCTTCCATTTTGCCCTTCCATATTACATCCTCCTGTTCCAATAATAAGATAACTGGAATTTAAGATCATCCTGCTGCCAATGATCCTCATTTATCCCCATGAATAACAACGCCCATTCAACAGGCGAATGTTGTTTCATTTTATCATATGCGAGATTCCAGGGATTATTTGAGCATAATAATACAATGATCATATTTAAGAGATACTGCTGTTTTCAGATTCAATTGCTCTGGACACATGGTTTTCATGTCTAGTCAGTCGTGTCGGCTGAAATAGAGGTTTAATATTGCTTGTATATATTATAAAAGAAATAAATTGTAAAGGGTCTAAATATAGTATTTTTGTTACATTGCCAGATTTAATATTTGATTTGGGATCGGGTTCTGTTTTGTGTTTCTGATGTCGCCAAAAAAGACAATTGAACGGCCCTTGTCTATAAGGCGAGAAGTTCTAAAAAAGCCGATCCCGTGTGCAGGGGCGAATCGCCCCTGCACACGGGATCTAAGAAACTTTTATAAATAATCCGCTGAATTCCGCAGTCACCCCATCGACTATGCTCAGGGCCGTGAGTATGCCGAACAGGCCGCAGATCCGGTATCTTGTTAATCCTTATTCATAAGTTCCAGGTCAACCTGATCTTTGAAATTATCAAGAAGCGCTTCTCCAAGGGCCTCATAATTTTCTTGACCTTCAAACTCCACAACCAGGTCGCGGTCATCCAGTACCTTTAAAAAACCGTGCCTCTTAACAACCTCCACAACCTTTTTAACATCCGCCGTGACCCAGCCGTTCATCCTTAAGACAAGCTCTTCTCCCTTAAAGGACCTTTCAATGGCAAGATCTATCTTCCTTTTCTTGGCATCCCATCCGATCACAGCGGGGCTCATAATCACAGGGGTAACCGGGTCATGCACCGCCGCGCATCTGAACCACAGCTTCGCCCTTATCATTTGGTCTCTCCGGTCCCTGTAAAATCAATCTTTGGCGCCTCCTGCTTTTCCTCAGGCACATCAAAGAACGCCGCCTTTTCAAAGTTGAACATGGCCGCGACAAGGTTTGTCGGAAATTTCCTGATCTTGATGTTGAATTCCTTCACCTTCTCATTATAACGACGCCTCTCAACAGCTATCCTGTTTTCCGTCCCCGCCAGTTCATCCTGGAGCCTGATAAAATTCTCATTTGCCTTCAGTTCCGGGTATTGTTCCACTACTACAAGGAGCCTTGAAAGGGCTGAGGACAATTCATTATTTGCCGTTATCTTATTATCTATGCTCGAAGCCCCTGCAACCTTTGAACGGGCCTCTGTCACCTTCACAAAGACGCCCTCTTCATGGGCCGCGTATCCCTTCACCGTCTCCACCAGGTTGGGGATAAGGTCATATCTGCGCTGGAGCTGATTCTCAACCTGAGCCCATGACTCCTTCACGGTCTCATCCATAGTAACGAGGCCGTTGCGTGCACTTATTAAGTACAACAACGGGATAACAATAATAACAAAAATAACAGCTGCAACGATAATCAATGTCTTTACTGTTTTACTCATATTATCCTCCAAGTTCATCAACAATCTTTGAAAGTTTATGTACTTCATTTAAATAGTTTTTGAATATCATATTGAGTTCCTTCTCATCAGGTTTGATCTTGCCTTCCCTGATGTGAATGAGCTTCATGAATATGCTGTTTTCCAGACCGAAGGCGTTGCATACGGCTAAAACCAGCGATCTTCCGCCTTCCGGTATATCTATGTCCTTCATGAATAAAAGGGCGTTGAATATCGCTATAAAGGCATGAAGGGATTGGTTGATGATATTTGTAAGCCCTCTTTTATTGCCCGCGGTTTCAAGATAAGACTCCCTTAAAAGCAGAAGCTTGCCTTTAATCTCACGCTCTGCCTGAAGTCTTATTAATTCCTTTTTAAAGGATAATCCCTTCAATATGTCCTCGCCATAGACAGGGACATATCTCCTCTTAAAATTCAGATATTCTATCGGGAAGACATCCGCTGATGTCTTTATATAATTGTCCGTCAGGAAAAGCGGCACCGCGACATTCCGTTTTCTCCATTTCTTCACAAGGCCAAAGGCCCTTTCCGGGTCCTTTATGCCTTCCTCTGTCAGAATGATCATGAAGTTGATATCGGATCTGCCCGGCACATAGTCCTTCCCTGCGCCGCTGCCGTAAAGTATGATGCTGACAAGGTCATTACCATATACACCTTTGCAGTCGTTTACAAATTTATCCAAAATCTCTTTCGGGTCCTTTGGTATCCTTGACATAACACCTCCCATTAAAAGCCTCCTCCTGCGCCGCCGCCCCCGCTCATGCCTCCGCCGAAACCTCCGAAGCCGCCTCCGCCTCCCCCGCCAAAGCCGCCGAAACCTCCGCCGAAACCTCCGAAGCCTGAGCCTCTATATTTATTATTGGTTCCGCTGTAACTGCCGCTGCCCATGAGCAGCGGCAGGAGAAGCCATAATCCGCCTCCTCTCCCTCTGCCTCCGATTATAAAAAAAAGAAAAATTAATAATATAGGCAGAAAAGCAAAACGTGAATTACTTTTGGCTTTTGGACGACTGGCCTGTGTGTATCCCGTAAGTTGCACCCCGGATGCCTTGGCTATGAGCAGAGATACAGCCGCAGTACCGTTGAGTATCCCCTCTCCGTATTTATTCTCCTTCAGATATGGGGACATGTAGGTTTCCCTGATCTCACCGGCCGTACCATCGGTTATTACACCTTCAAGGCCATACCCCACCTCGATCCTTAGCTTCCTCTCTTTAACGGTAACAAAGATGAGTACGCCCTTGTCCTCCCCTTTTTTCCCTATGCCCCATTTCTCGTAAAGGCGGTTGGCGTAATCATTGTATTCATTATCCCCGATATCAGGCATGGTCACTACAACAACAGGGATCTCCGTCTTGGCAAGGAGTTCGGATGTGACGGCATTTATCTTTTCTTCAATGGCAGGATCTATTACATCGGCAAAGTCATTCACAAGACCGGTCTTTTCCGGAAAGGAATCCGCGGCATTGGCCTGATGTATCATTAAAACAAGAAATACAATTGAAAGCATTACGGAATAAAAATATTTTTTAACAGTTGAATTATTCATGGCCGTGATAATAGATTTAAATTTTTGATTTGTAAAGCCTTAAGCTGTTTGATACCACAGTCAGGCTGCTCACGGCCATTGCAAGGGCGGCAAGTATAGGGTGAAGCTGTCGTAAAAACTGGGGAAATGACTCAAACGGGTAGAGGGCGCCTGCGGCAACAGGGATCAGGATTATATTATAGAAAAATGCCCAGAACAGATTCTGTCTGATTGTTCTCATTGTGGCCTTACTTAGACTGATCGCCTTTGATATCCCTTTAAGGTTGCCGCTTGCAAGGATCACATCTCCCGATTCAATAGCCACATCAGTCCCCGTTCCTATGGCCATGCCAACATCGGCCATGGCTAGGGCTGGCGCGTCATTGATGCCGTCTCCGACCATTGCCACCTTTCTGCCATCTTTTCTGAGTTCTTTTATCTTTTCAGTTTTCTCTTCGGGCAGAAGTTCGGCAAATAAATCGTCGATCTGTGCCTCTTTCGCGATATATTCTGCGGCCCTGAAATTATCGCCCGTAAGCATGAGTACCCTCAACCCCTGTTCATGAAGATCTTTAACGGCGTCACGTGATTCAGGTTTTATAGTGTCTGAAACGGCAATGATGCCTTTAATCCTGTCTTGAGCGACAATCATTATACTATTGCCTTTGTCCTGCAGGGAGTTGACTTCATCCCTGGCAATATCTATGTTGATGCCCATGCCTTCTATCCATACCGGTTTTCCTACAAGAGTCTCTTTATTGTCTATGTTCGCGCGAACACCTGCTCCTTTGAAGGACCTGAATCCTTCGGGGCTGCTGAACGACAATCCCCTCTTTTCAGCCTCTTTTACAATAGCCCTGCCAATGGGGTGTTCCGAACCCTTCTCTACCGAGGCGCCCAGCCTTAGGATATCCTCATCTGTTAAGGATGAATCATAGGATTTAATATTAACCACTGAAGGTCTTCCCATGGTGATAGTCCCTGTCTTGTCCATGACTATCATGTCAAGTCCGGATGATACCTCCAATGCCTCGCTGTTCTTGAATAATATCCCTTTCTCCGCTCCCTTGCCTGTCCCTGCCATGATTGCCGTAGGCGTTGCAAGACCCAGGGCGCAGGGGCATGCAATGACCAGGACTGCAACCAGGCGGATCATGGCCGGCACAAATTCTCCGCTGATGACCCACCACAGTACAAAGGTCAAAAGGGCAATAGCTATAATAGAAGGGACAAAGATGGCCGCAACCCTGTCTGCAAGGGCCTGAACAGGGGCCTTGCTGCCCTGGGCCTCCTGGACAAGCCTTATAATCCTTGCAAGGGCGGTATCCTTTCCTACTGCCGCAGCCTCAATCCTGAGCAATCCCTCTACATTTATAGTCCCGCCTGTTACCTTGTCGCCCAATGCCTTGTCAATAGGCAAGGGCTCCCCCGTCAGCATGGATTCGTCAACGCCCGATTCGCCGGCAAGGACACGCCCGTCAACAGGGATGCTTTCCCCCGGGCGAACAATGACAATATCGCCTTTTTTCACAAGGGTAAGGGGCATCTCTTTTTCAATACCCTGTTCCAGGATAACTGCTGTCTTTGGTCGGAGGTTCATCAGCTTTCTGATAGCGCCTCCCGTCTTTCCCTTTGATCTGGCCTCCAGCAGCTTCCCGAGTTTTATCAGTGTAATAATAACCGCGGATGTCTCAAAATATACATGTCCCCCAAGTTGAGGAAAAAGGAGAACGGCAATTGAGTAAAAGAATGCAACCGATGAACCCATAGCTACCAGGACGTCCATATTGGCGCTCATGTTCCTCAAGCTCTTAATGCCGCCGGTGTAATAATCATAGCCGGTATAAAACTGGACTGGCGTTGCCAGGACCAGAAAGAGCCAGTTTACCCGGGCATCGTGGCTCCAATGTCCAAGAAAACTGAAATCCCTGGCCATGCTGATAATGAAAAGAGGTGTTGTAAAGAATACTCCGACCAGAAATTTTCTCATCTGGTCTCTGATCTCTGCCTTCCTGGCCTCTGATTCAGCATCCTCATTATCCTCTGAAGGCATTACAGCGCCATAACCGGCCTTTTCAATGGCTGCGATAATCTGTTCGATTGATACCGTATCCGGAGAGTATTCTACAAAGGCATTCTCTGAAGCAAAATTGACTGAGGCGTTCAATATGCCGGGGACCTTCTTTTTCAAGGTCCTCTCTATAGTCATGGCGCAGTTGGCGCATGTCATTCCGGTTATGGGAAGAGTGACGTTTTCTTTTTCAGGCATGGGGCACCTTCATCTAATCGGCTGCCGGATAACTGATTTCCTTGAGAGCTGATTTTATTTTATCCAGTGTGGCCGGGGCGTCCCATTCCACTGTTATCTCTTTTTTATTTGGATTTCCTTCTACCTTCGAAACGCCTTTAATATCGCCCAGTTCATTCTTGATCGCCATTACGCAATGACCGCAGCTGATATTCGGCACTAAA
>Ga0153915_10001163_pt1 | contig 24303 bp, 20 predicted proteins | sample Opewatmetagenome_2_FD_107003 | JGI IMG/M metagenome (GOLD analysis project Ga0153915, IMG submission 107003) | Freshwater wetland microbial communities from Ohio, USA - Open water 3 Core 3 Depth 3 metaG | ecosystem: Environmental > Aquatic > Freshwater > Wetlands | place: USA: Ohio, Lake Erie...
AGAAGCGGGGGCGAGGCAAAGCCTCTCCCCCTGCGCCCCCTCTCTTCACTTTACTCTCTGTCTCCAATCCATAACCAACAAACCCGTCCCTGCTGTCTCACGTTCGGGGTCCACCTCAGTGCCGGGGCACATCCGCGCCGATCTCGACGGACGGCCGATCCCCGCCTTCCGCCTGAACCATGCATTTACAGGCATCGCCATCCCTGATGCAGGGACCCACCACATCAGCATCCGCCGCGAGCCTCCCCACCTTCGCATCGCCCTGGCATTATCCGCCGGCGGACTCGGCCTGCTCCTCGTCAGCAGCGCCGCCCTCTGGGCTTTTCGCTGCCGCAGGCAATCGCCGACCAAGGGTTGATCTTCGAGGAATATCGCCTCCCCCGGGGGCCAGCCGGGCTCCTGGTCGCTCGCCCCGGCCTTCGATGTCACCTGCAACTGCAATCCGTCGGGCGTCCGGGCGGGCAGATCCAGCGCGCCCATCGCCTTTCATTCACCGGTGAATGACCCGAGCCGCTCTTCTCAGGACACTCCTGCCGCCGCATCACCGGCGGGCCAGCTCCTCCGGAGTCGCGAGCTCGAAGGTGATCTTGCCTTCTGCGATCTCGCGCAGCGCCGTGTCCTCGGCCGTGAGCTTCTCCAGCGATTCCACCAGCGGACGACTGCCGCGCCTCAGTTGCTTGACGCGGCACGACACGACATTGATCAGTATGTTCGGGTCTTCGATGACCCTGCGGGCGTTTTGGAGGTAGTCTTCTCTCACGGGTGTGTCCAGGGCCGGTGAAGGCGCGGCTGGCGGGTTGGTGTTGGGTGTGTTCTGTTTCAAGCCTGGTTCTGCCACGGCCGGAGCAGTCTAGCCGCGAGTCCCCGTCGATGCGATGCATATCGCGCAGTCGGGCGGCTTGATCGGCCTATTCGTTCGCGGACAAAGCGATTGGAGGGAATATAGTCGGGCCGGCAGTCGCGGATTCCGCCTCGGGCCGCAGTTGCCGGGGTTCCGGCCGATCAACCTTCGGCGGTCGGCATCCGCCGTTCCCGAGAACGGCAAAAGGGGCACCAACCCCCGCGATCTTCCCGAAATTCCTTGTCCGGATTTGGTGTTGCTTTGCCCTCGCGAATCCGGCAACTCTCAACGCTTCAAAAACGGGGTGTAGCTTAGCCTGGTAGAGCGCTACGTTCGGGACGTAGAGGTCGTCAGTTCGAATCTGACCACCCCGACCATTTTGGGCGTCGCGGCCTGCGAGCCAGGTTGCGACAACTGGCGGTTCAGGGGATCCCGAACCTTCCTGTCTTCAAAAACCGGATCGCCGCAGCGATCACCTCGCGGTTCTCCATCATGAACGGGTGTGTGCAATGGACCACCAGGTGCTCCTTCATCCCCGCCACCTTCGTGCGCTCCACCGAGACCTTTCCGTCGTCCGGCCCGGGAATCATCAGGCTGTTGATCCAGTTGATCGAGCGGTCGCCGGCGATCACCCCCAGTTCGAAGCCCGCCGGGCCCAGGGCTCGCGGCTTTGAATCCAGCCCCGTGCCGAGCTCACCTCCGGCAGGGCCGTTGAGGGCCCGAAACAGCCTCCAGCCTCCCAGCCTGTCGACGACCTCGCTGCCACCGTTCGGCGGCCCGAGCATCACCACCCGGCCAAGCCGCGGTTCCGTGTGCCGCGCGAAATAGCTTCGCACGAGGATGCCGCCGAGCGAGTGCGTAACAAAATGGATGCGGCTGCATCCGGCCAGCGCCGTCGACTTGAGGGCTTCGCCGATCGCGGAATCGGCCAGGACATCGACCGGGGCCTTGCGCGATGCGTAATCGACATTCACCACAGCGAAACCCTCGGCGGCGAGCGCGGCCTCGAGCTTCCTCATGCTCGCGCCCGTGCGGCACAGCCCGTGGAGAAGAACGACTCCTTCCGACGCCCGCGCGCACACGCCCGCCAGCGATGCCAAGAGCAGGACGGTGAGCGCCGCCCGCTTCATCCGAGGAACGGATTGTACTTCATCTCGTTGGCGACGGTCGTCATGGGGCCGTGGCCGGGCGCGATCACCGTGCTGCCGGGAAGCGCCCCGAGAATCCGGCGCGCGTGCCGCAGCACCCCCGAGCAGGAGAAGTATCCGCCGCCGAGCGATCCGGCGAAGATGAGGTCGCCTGAGATCAGCAAGGCCCGCGCCCGAGGCACGGCCTTCGGCCGCACCACATAGCAGTTGTGCTGCGCACACTGCCCGGGCGTGCTGAATGCCGTGACCTGGTAGCCCGCCGCGACAACCGTCTCCCCCTCCCCGAGCGGCCAGCACTCCATCCCCGCAATGCCTCCCGGCGGCCCGTAATATCCCTCGAGCCCGTGCGCGCGCACCACGCCGGGAATCCCCCCGGCATGCTCGGCCTCGGGATGCGTCAGGAACGCCGCCTCGATCCGCGTCACCGCCTTCGGCCATACCGACTGCAGCGCCTCGTAGCCCGTCCCCCCGTCGAAGAGCACCCCGACTCCCGTGGCGCAGTTCACCACCGCATAGGCGTTCACCACGCCGACGCCGAACGGCAGGCGCATCGTGTGGACGCAAAACGGCAGCCCTGCAATCCTCGGCCGGGGATAACAGTCGCGCGCCAGCGCGCAGAGTCCCACCTCGTTCAGCCCCAGCACAGACGCCAGCCGGCGCAGATCGCCGTCGGTGAGATCGCCGTAGCGGTAGTCCTCGGCATCCTGGATCCGTTCGACCGGGACTCCCGTGCGCGCAGCCAGCTCCTCCTCGTTCAGGCCCGCGCAGCGCAGCGCCTTGTCAAGGATGTCGCCGAGTTCGTCTTCAAGCGGGACCACGGGCATGGGATATCAGAACGGTGGCTCAGGTATCAGTAGATTCAACCACGGAACGCGTCCGGAATCACGGTGGAAATGCCGGACAATGTCCGCTCGCCACCGACGGCGCGGCGCCCATCACCGGCCTCCGATTGCCCGGTGGAACACGGCAGCCCTCATGCTCCAGCGGGAATGTCCCCTGCGACGATTTCCAGATTGTTTGTGCGCCGCGTTTCCCCATCTTCCACCGCCATGGATGCCGAACAGCAGGAGATCCTCGACATTTTCAAGCGCACCAGGGCACTTCTCAACGGCCACTTCGTGCTCCGCTCCGGACTTCACAGCGCACACTATTTCCAGTGCGCCCAGGTCTGTCAGCAGATGCCCGAGGTCGAGCGGCTCGCCCAGCTGCTCCTCGCCAAGCTCTCCGGCCTGCAGTTCGCCACCGTGCTCGCCCCCGCCATGGGCGGGCTTGTCATCGGCCAGGAGGTGGCCCGCCAGGCGCGCGCGCGCTTCGTTTTCGCCGAGAAGGAGAACAACGTCCTCGTCATGCGCCGCGGCTTCACCTTCGCCCCCGGCGAGAGGGTCCTCGTCGCCGAGGACGTCGTCACCCGCGGCGGCCGCGTGCTCGAGTGCCTCGAGATCCTCCGCAAGGCCGGCGCGACGCCGGCCGGCGTCGCGATGCTCGTCGACCGGAGCGCCGGGGCGACCAAGTTCCCCGTCCCCACCTACTCCCTCCTCGAGCTCAGCTTCCCCACCTACCCGGCCGACCAGCTGCCGGAATGGCTCGCCAAGCTGCCGGTGGAGAAGCCGGGCAGCTGAGGCGGAGGCGGCCGGCGATGAGCCGGTTGCCAACCACCGAGGCAAAGGGCATCGGGCACAGGGCGATCGCGCAGCCCCGATTTCTGGAGCGCGGCGCCCCGCGATTCGATTGTAACGCATTACGTTACCAGACGCCCGAGCCCATTTTGTAACGTATTGCGTTACGTGTTGCGGAGGGGCTCGCGTCGCGCGCGGACGGTTCCGGATGGAAGGCCTTTGGCCCTGCGCGGAAGCGCAGGGAGACCGGAAATCCCCCGCCGTGGCCTCCGCAACGGAGGCCACAGGATTGACGCCCTGAACGGGGGCCGCCGGCTACTCGCCGTACTTGAACGCCACGAAGCGGAGGCTGCCCCGATCCCAGATGAGGCAAAAATTCTTGCCCGGATGCAGCAGTTCCCGGGCGGCACCCACCTCGGTGACGGCGACGCGATTCACCTGCACGATGACCATGCCCGCCCGGAACCGATCGGCATAGGGCGAGCTGTCGGCGACTTCGGTCACCACGAGCCCATCGATCTCGTCGGGCAGCTTGTAGTTGCTGCGCAGATCGTCGTTCACCCGCGAGAGGCTGATGCCGGCAAGGAAGCCGCCGGCCGCGCCGTCCTCGGAGAGCTTGCCCAGCGTGATCTCGATCTCGGAGGTCTTCTTGTCGCGGACGTACTTCACCTTCACCTTCGTCCCCGGCGCGCTCTGCGCGATGATGAGGCGCATGGCGTCGAGCGAGTCGACCGGCTTGTCGTTGATCGCAATGATCACGTCGTAAGGCTTCAGGCCCGCCTTGGCAGCCGGACTGTCGCGGGTGACGTTCGTGATGGCCATGCCCTTTGAATCCTTGCCGATCACCTCGGCCATCGCCTCGGCGAGGTCGGCCTGGAGGGGCTCGACGCTCACGCCGAGGTAGCCGCGCGCCACCTTGCCGGTCTCGATCAGGCTCTGCATCACGCCCGCCGCGAGGTTCACGGGGATCGCGAAGCCGAGCCCCATGCTCCCGCTCGTCGTCGAGACAATGACGCTGTTGATGCCCACCAGCCGGCCCTTCGCGTCGATGAGGGCGCCGCCGGAGTTGCCCATATTGATCGCGGCGTCGGTCTGGATGAAATCCTCGTAGCCCTGCACGTCGTCGAGCATGTGCACCTGGCGGCCCTTCGCCGAAACGATGCCGGTCGTGACAGTCTGGCCGACCCCGAGCGGATTGCCGACGGCGAAAACGACATCGCCCACCCGCAGACGGTCGCTGTCGGCGAGCGTGATCGCGGGCAGGTTGTCGGCCTCGATCTTGATGACCGCGACGTCGGTCTTCGGGTCGGTCCCGACGACCTTGCCCTTGAGTTCGCGGTTGTCGGGGAGGGCGACCTTGATCGTATCGGCGCCCTCGACCACGTGATTATTGGTGAGAATGTAGCCGTCGGGGGTGACGATCACGCCCGAGCCCAGTCCCTCCTCCTTGCGCTCGCGCACCGAGTCGCCAAAGAACTGCCGGAAATACGGGGGAATGCGCTCGCGCTCGATCTTGGTCGAATAGACGGAGACGACCGCCTTCTGCGCGGGCTCGATCACATCGGCGTAGCTGGTCACGACTCCCGGCCGGCCTTCGGCGACGGGGGACGAGTCGATCTTCAAGGTGGCCTTCTTGGGCGCTTCCTTGGCCCCGGAAAAGAGCGCGGCTGCCGCGAGAGCGGACAGGCAGGTCAGGATCTTGAGCTTCATAGGAGTGAGATTGGCGGGGTCGCCAGAATGACATTCCGGCGGCCGCGGCGGTTCCAATGGAAAAGCGGAGTCAGAACCCCTTAATTTTGAACAGGCTCGTGATGCTCTCGTTGCTGTTGATGCGCACGATGGCATCTCCGAGGAGTCCCGCGATGCTCAGCACGGTGATCGGCAGGCCGCGGGGATCGTTGGGGATCGAATTGGTCGTGATCAGCTCGTCGATGAGCCCGGTGCGCAGCCGCTCGTAGGCGATCTCGTTGAGGATGCAGTGGGTCACGGCGGCGCGGATGCTGGTGGCCCCGTTGTCGCGCAGGATCTTGGCGGCGGCGATAAGCGTGCCGGCCGTCTCGGTGATGTCGTCGACCAGGAGCACGTCGCAGCCCTTCACGTCGCCGACGACGTTGATGGCCTCGACGTTGGTCGCGCTCTTCCTCTTCTTGGCGACGAGGCCCAGGCTCGCGCCGAACATGTCGGCGTAGGCCGCGGCCATCTTCATGCCGCCGACGTCGGGCGAGCAGGCCACGGTACTTTTGGTGACCTTCCCCTGGAGGTAGCTGAAGAAGACGGGCGAGGCGTAGAGATGATCGACGGGGATATCGAAGAAACCCTGGATCTGCTGGCTGTGCAGGTCCATGGTCAGGATCCGGTTCGCGCCGGCGGCGACGAGGAGGTTGGCCACCAGCTTCGCGGTGATGGGCACGCGCGGCTGGTCCTTGCGATCCTGGCGGGCGTACCCGTAGAACGGCATGACCGCCGTGATGCGCTGCGCCGACGCGCGCCTGGCGGCGTCGATCATGATCAGCAGCTCCATCAGGTGGTGGTTCGACGGAGGGCAGGTCGACTGGATGATGAAGACATCCGCGCCGCGGATGTTCTCATTGATCTTCACGAACGTCTCCCCGTCGGGAAAACTCGTGACCGCAGCCTCCCCCAGGGGGACTCCGATGTGTTGGCAGATGGCCTCCGCAAGCGGCCGGTTGGCATTGCCGGAGAAAATTTTCAGGCGCTCAGCGCTCATAAGTCAGGTGGCGGCATCTTGGCACGAAGCGCCGCCGGCGGAAGATTAATCTGCGATCGGCTTGGAAACCGCGGACCGGCGGACCGCCTCCTCGAGGGCGTCAACCCGGCGGAAAAGGTCGGGCAGCCGCTGCCTGAGGACCGCGATGCGCCGCTCGAGCATGAGCGGCATCACGGGCGTGCCGTTCATCGCACTGCCCGCGGGAATGTCGGTGGTCACGCCCGCCTGCCCGCCGATCTTCGCGCCGCGCCCGATCGTCAGGTGGCCCGCCACGCCCACCTGGCCGGCGAGGACGGCGTAGTCCTCCACCACGGTGCTCCCCGAGAGTCCCACCTGGGCACAGAGGATGCAATATCTACCGATGATGCAGTTGTGCCCCACCTGGACGAGATTGTCGATCTTGGTGCCTTCGCCCACCGAGGTGTGCCCGAAGCGTGCGCGGTCGATCATGGTCCCGGCCCCGATCTCGACATCGTCCCCGATCACCACATTGCCGATCTGGGGGATCTTCTCGTGCCGGCCGTTCACGAACTCGTAGCCGAACCCATCGGCGCCGAGCACGGCATTCGCGTGGATGCGCACCCGCCGGCCGACGACGGTTCCCGCATAGATCCGCACGCCGGGCATGAGCCGGCAGCCGTCGCCCAGGACCACATCGCGGCCCACGAAGACGGACGCCTCGAGGCATGCATCCTCGCCCACCCGCGCCCCCGCCTCGATCACGCACAGCGGGCCCACCGATGCCGAGGCGGCGACCGCAGCCTCCGGGGAAACGACCGCCGACGGATGGATCCCCGGCCGGGGCGCCGGCCACAGGCTGTGCTCGATCCGGGTGCAGAGGCGGGCAAGCGCGGCCGACGGATTGTCGACGAGGAGGAAAAGCTGGCCGGGCTTGGGTTCGCCCGCGTAGTCCATCGGCAGAAGGACGACCGAGGCCTCCGTAGCCGCCACCTCGGGCTTGTACTTTGCGTTCCCGAGAAACGACAGGTCGCCGGCGCGGGCGGCGCCGAGGGCCGAGATGCCGGTGACGGTCGCTCCCGTCGCGCCGCGGGAACCCCGGGCCTGCACGATCTCGGAAATCTCGTCTGGAGCGAAGGACAGCTTCATGGGTGGAATCAGAGGGAGAGGGCGCGACGGATCCCGCCGCATGACGGCCTAGCGGGGACGGTCCCTTCCGCACTCAAGCAGATTTTCCCCGCCCCCCAAAGAAAAAACCCCGTCCTTCCGGGCGGGGTTTTGAAATCAGAGAGTCTGCCTTGCGGCGGAGACCGGAGAATCACTTCTTCGGGGCCAGACCCGGCACCGTCACGGTCGGGACCGCAGCCGCGGGGGCCGCAGCAGGGGTCGCCGTCGCCGGCGCGGGAGCCGGGGCCGTCGCGGTCGCCGGACGATCCTTGTTGATGGCGACAAGCACCTCATCGGTGATGTCGTACGAGGCGTCGGCGTAGACGATGTTCGAGATCCCGATCTGCGTCGGGCCCGAGCGGTCGAGCACGATCGTGGCGCCCTTGGCCTTGGCAATGTCAGCCACCTTCTTCACGACCTCCTCGACGAGAGTCCCGCGGAAATCGTTGAACTGCTTCTGGAGGGCCTGGGTGTTGGAGTTCCGGAACTCCTGCACGTCGTTGTCCTTGCGCTGCGCGTCCTCGAGCAGCTTCTTCGCGTCGCCTTCGGCCTTCGTCCGGGCCTCGGCCGTCAGCATCGTGTTCTTCGCCTGCTCGGCGGCCTCCTTGAACTTCTCGACCATGTCATCGCGCTCCTTGAGCATCTTCTCGAAGTCGGTCTGCACCTGCTGCTGCCTGCCGCGGAATTTCGTCATGAAGTCCTCGGTCTTGTAATGACCTTCGAGGAGCTTGCCCATGTCGATCGTCACGATCTTCGGCGCAGGCTGGGCGGAGAGGCCGAGCGCGGTGGCGCCTACGGCAATTACGGTCAGGAGTGATTTGAGCACTTTATTCATATGAGGGTATCGCCTGGAGGATGGGGTCAGAAACGGGTTCCGAACGAGAAATTGAACTGATTGCCATTCCTATTTGTCTTGTCGGTGGTCAAGGGAATTCCGAAATCGAGGCTCAACGGGGCGCCGGCCACGTACATGCGCAGGCCAATGCCGAAATCGTCGTTGTAGTTCGCCGGGCTGAAGTCGTAGGCGCCCGCGTTCACAAAGCCCGCGTCGTAGAAGATCGCCCAGCGCACCGGCTTGACGATGTCCATCGCGTACTCGGCCGTGAACATGCCGTAGGTCTTGCCGCCGATCGGCTCGCTCAGGGAGTCCTTCGGTCCGACGGTGCGGTACTCGAAACCGCGGAGGTCGTCGGGGCCGCCGAGGAACCAGCGGTCGTAGAACGGCACCTCGTCGCTCTTGCCGAAGCTCTCGACCACCCCCGCGCGGCCGATGAGGCCAAGCACCTGGCGCTGCGCCCGAAACACGGGGATGAACTGCGAGCCGCGGATCTCGTAGCGGTAGTAGTTGTTCGTGCCGCCGAGCAGGCCGCCCGCGATCTCTGCGTTCAGCTGGACGCGGTTGCCCCGGGTCGTGTTGACGATCCTGTCGCGCACGTCGCGCAGAAGCTGCAGGCCGACCTTCGAGGTGCGGGTCTTGCCTTCGAGGGCCTGGATGATGTAGGAGGCGCTGCTCGACACGTCGCGGATCTCGACCTGTTCGTTCGTGTATGAAAGCCGGGCCTCGACGTATTCGAAGAGGTGCTTGCGCAGGTAGACCTCGCCGCCGATGCGCACCTCCTCATAGTAGGAGCTGCTGTAATCGGAGCTCGTCCGGTACACGCTGAATCCCATGGCCAGCTCCTTCTGGAAGAGCCACGGCTCCTCGAAGGAGAGGATCACCTCGTTGGAGAGCGACCCGATCTGGAACCGGAGGCGGAATTTCTGGCCGGCGCCCTGGAAGAACGAGCGGCGGTTGAAAAGGTCGAAGTTCGACTGGCTCAGCTCGGCGAAGAACGTCGCGCGCTCCAGCGAGCTATAACCCGCGCCGAAGCTCAGGTTGCCCGTGCGCGCCTCATGGAACGAGATCTTGAGGTTGCGCCGGCTGGGGATGTTCGTGCTCTCCGGCGTCAGGTTCACGTCCTCGAAAAACTGCGTGTTCTCGAGGCGGAGCTTGCTTGCCTTCATGCGCACCGTGTCGAAAACGTCGCCGGGGCTCAGGACCAGTTCGCGGATGACCACGATGCTCTTGGTCTTGGTGTTGCCCTCGATCTTGATCGACTCGACGTAGAACTTCTCGCTCTCCTCGAGCTGGTACTCGACGTCGATGGCGCCTGTCGTGACATTCGGACGGCGCACCAGACGCACGCGCGTGTCGAGGTAGCCGCTGCGCCCGTAGAAGTCCTCGATCGTCTCGACATCCTTGTCGAGCTTGGAGGGCCGGAAGATCATCCCGCTCTTCTGGCGGAGCACCAGCTTGAGCATGGTGTCGGCGTAGAGCTTGCATCCCGTGATCGCGATCTCGCCGATGCGGTACTGGCGGCCCTCGTCGACGTGGATGACGATCACCAGGCGGCCGGACTTCGGGTAGGTGTACTGGATGCGGTCCTGCGAGATCTCAACGTCCAGGAAGCCCTGCTCGCGGTAGTAATCCACGAGTTTGGTGATGTCGTCTTCAAACTCGTCGTCCTTGTATTTTCCCGTGCCCGTGAGCCAGGAGAACATCCACCAGCGCTTCGTCTCCATCTCCTTGCGCAGCCGCTTGGCCTTGATATGGCTGTTTCCCGTGAAGCGGATGTCGCCGATGCGCACCTTCGCGCCTTCGCGGACCTTGAAGATGACCGTGCCGTAACCCGATCCGCGCTCGCGCTCGATGTCGTAGGTGATCTGGGCCTGGTTGTAGCCCGACTTCTGGTAGTACTCGTGGAGCTTCTCGGCGTCGGCCTTGATCGTGTTTTCGCTCAGGGCCGAGTTCGGCCTGGTGCTGATCTCCTTTTCAAGACGGTGGGACTTCACCGCCTTGTTGCCCTCGAAACGGACGGCCTGGACGCGGTATTTCGGCGTGATATCGAAGACCAAGTCCACCGTGTTGTTGGGCTGCTCCTCGCGTTTGACCTCGATGAACTCGAAAAGACCCGTGCGGTAGAGCGAGCGGATGTCCTTGTCGATCACCGGCTCGTCGAAATCGGCGCCGGTGCGCACCTGGATGTTGGCGCGGACCACCTGCTCGCTGATGTTGGCGATGCCGATGAACTTGATCGCCACATTTCCGATCTTCCTAGCGGGGGCCGTGGACGCCGCTGCCTGGGGCTCGAGTCCGCTCACCGACTGGGAGCGCGCGAACGGAGCGGCGACCGTCAGGGCCAACAGAGCCGAAATTGAACACAAGAGGCTTATCGTCCAGCTATTGGGCGTAGTTTTCAAAACGAGTGATGTCCCTGAGGAAGGTTAGCTTCTTTTCTCCTACCGGCCCGTTTCGCTGCTTGGCAACAATTAAGTCGGCGACATCGGCAGCCGTCTGGAAACGGTCGTCGGCATCTTTGGGGCGGGCCAGCATGAGAACCACATCGGCGTCTTGCTCAATGGATCCGGATTCACGCAGATCCGACAGTCGCGGAGGGCGATTCTCTTTTTCCGATGAGCGGTTGAGCTGACTTAGTACAACAACGGGCAGCTCAAGTTCCTTCGCCATCGCCTTTAATCCGCGAGAAATCTCGGCCACCTGCTGTTCGCGGGGGGTCTGCGGGTCGGCCGAGCTGATCAGTTGGAGGTAATCGACCACGATGAGACCCAATTTGTGCCGCGCAAACAGCCGGCGGGCCTTTGCCCTGAGCTCCATGATCGTCAAATGGCTCGAATCGTCGATGAACAGGGGGCTCTTCGAGAGTTCGTCGGCAACGTCCACCAACCGCTGGTGGTCGGGGCTCTGCCTGGGGAGCATTCCCTCACGTAAGAGCTTGATATTCACTCGCGCGCGAGAACAGAGCATGCGCAGCGCGAGCTGCGATGCGCTCATTTCCAGCGAGAAGACCAGCGTCGGCGTCGGCTCACCTTTTTTGGGAAGCACCGCGGCCTCGGCAAAATTGAGAGCCAGCGAGGTTTTTCCCATCGACGGCCGGGCCGCCAACACGATCATTTCCTGCTTCTGGAAGCCAAAGGTGAGCTCGTCGAGATCCTTGAAACCCGAGGACACCCCGGTCAGCTCCCCCTTCTTCATCATCAACTTGTTGATGACGTTCATCGCCTCCCGGGTTGGCTCCTTCATCGGCTTGGCCGCGTCGGAGATGCGATCCTGGGTGACGTTGAAGATCTCCTGCTCGACCTTGTCGACGAACTCCTCGATGCCTCCTTGGTAGCCGAAGCACTGCTCCACGGTCCCGGTGGCCACCTTGATCAGTTCCCGCAGCAGGTGCAGCTCGCGCACCTTTTCGATGAAATAAGCGGCCTGAGCCGTCGTGGGGATCCGTCCGCTGACCTGGAGGATGTACGGCACCCCTCCCACCGCCTCCAGCTGCTTCGAGGTCCGAAGCTCCTCGATGAGTGTCTCGATCGCCACCGGCGGGCTCTTCTGGTAGAGCTCGCACAGCCGTTCGAAGATGATCTGGTTGGCCGGCTGGTAGAACGCCGCCGCGCTCAGCCTCGACTCAAGGCAGCGCGCGAGCGTGTCTCCCCCGTCGATCAGGCAGCACGAAAGCAGATACTCCTCGGCCTCGATGCTGTGGGGGGGCGTCCGTCCGGCAAACACCGCCGACGATGCACGCACCCCCCCCGCGGGAGTTCCGGCAGCCTGCAGCGGGGATGGGGTTTCGGCCATTCGAGAAGGTCCTGTTAGAACCGGAGCAGGCCCCGGCGGCAATCATCGCTTGTTGACAAGTTGTTGCCAAGCCGCGCGGCCTCCCAAAAACAGAGAACCCGGGCGCGGGGATCCAATCCACCGCCAGGCCCGGGCCGCCTGGGAAAGCCGTTGGGACGAAGTCCGGCCACAGCCTTGACCGGGCTCAGCTCTCGGCCGGGACAATCGGGTTCTCCGACACGACGTCGAAGGTCAACTCCACCGAGACATCGGCGTGCAGCTTGATCTTCACCGTGTGCTGGCCGAGCGCCTTGATGGGCGTGTGCAGCCCGATCTTGCGCTTGTCGATTTCGATCCCGGCGGCGGCGAGTTTCTCGTGGACGTCGTTGCCCGTGACGGCGCCGAACATCTTGCCTCCCTCGCCGGTCTTCACGGCGAAGGCGATGCGCGTCTTCTCGATCTTCTCGGCGAGTTCCTTGGCCGTGGAGAGCTCCTGTGCCTCGCGCTCGACCCGGCGCTTCTTCAGCGCCTCGATCTGCTTTCGGTTCGCCTGGGTGACCGGAACACCGATCCCTCTGGGAAGAATGTAATTGCGGGCATAGCCGGAGCGGACCTTGACCTGGTCGCCCTCAGCGCCAAGGCCATCGACGGGTTTCAGCAGCAGTACTTCAGTGTGAGCCATGACTTAAAAACGGGTTGTCGGTGACAGGATGATTGGAAGGATTGTTGGCGATCAGAATGGGACATCGTCCTCGACGGTCTGCGGTCCCGCGGCAGCAGGTTTTGCCGGCGGCCGCGCGGGAGGCACGTGCCCCTCTTCGCCTCCCTCGGAGCCGCCCTCGGCTGCAGCCGCGCCGGATTGCGCTGCCGGGGCGCCGCCGCCGCGAGAGAGGAACTGCACGTTGTCGAGCACGACCTTGAGCTTGCTGCGCTTCTGTCCGCTCTGCTTGTACTACCAGGAATCGAAGCGCAGACGGCCCTCGATGAAAGCCGGGCTGCCCTTCTGAAGGTATTTCGCGACCAGATCCCCCTGCTTCCCCCACGCCTCGATGTCGATGAATGCAGTCTCGTCGCGGGTCGCCCCCGACTCGTCCTTGTACTGGCGGTTCACCGCCAGGCCAAACTGACAGATCGAGGTACCCTTGGGGGTGACCCGCAGCTCCGGATCGCGCGTGAGATTCCCGATCAGGAAGACCTTGTTGAGGTAGGCCATGGGAGGAGGACGGAGAGGCGATCAGATCGCCTGCACCAGAGTCCGGTAGACGGTGGAGTTGAGCCGCAGGCGCTCATGGAGATGAGCGGTGCTGTCGGCGGGAGCGCTGTATTCGATCTGCACGTAGACGGCCTCCGGGAGTTTCTTGTCCGGAACCCGGGCAAATTCCCTCTTGCCGAGGTTCTCCACGGCGGTGATTTCGCCCTGGACGGCGGCGATCTCCTTCTTAACTCCTTCGATGATCTGGTCGATGGTGTCTTCGCGACCGCGATTATCGAGGATGAAGGTCGCGCGGTACTTGCGTTTGATCTGGGTCATGGTGACTGGTGCGGCGGTTGAGATTGCTCATGGCCTTGTCGGGGCCCTGCTCGATGAGCAGGCCTAGGCCTTCGGTGTAGGTGTTTAGATTGTTTTCGAAGAGTGTCTGTTCGGCAGGGTCGAAGGTTCCCAGCACGAAGTCCTTGAGGTCCATCTGCGCGGGGTGCTTCGGGCCGATCCCGATGCGGAACCGGAGGAAACCCTCCCCGAGGTGGCTGAGCACGCTGGCGACGCCGTTGTGGCCGCCCGCGCTGCCCCGCACACTGATCTTGAGCCGCCCGAGATCAATGGTCAGGTCGTCGTAGGCCACGATCGTGCGGTTCAGGGGCACCTTGTAGAAGTCGGCGAGCGCCCTGAGCGAGCGCCCGCTTTCGTTCATGAACGTCGCGGGCTTCGCAAAGATGCAGGTCGCGCCGCCCGGGCGTTCCCAGCGGGCAAGCCGGGCTTCGAACCGGGCCTGCATCCGCCACGCAAGCGCATGCCGGGCGGCCAGGGCGTCGACAACCGCAAAGCCCGCGTTGTGGCGGGTGTTCGCGTATTCGCGCCCCGGATTTCCCAGGCCGGCGACAAGCAGGATGGACATGACTCAAAGAACAACGCGCCCGGCCCTGCCGCGTCAAGCGGCGCGGGCCGGCGGGGATGATCACTTCTTGCCGGGCTTTGCAGGCTTCGCACCGGCGGCAGCGGCGGGAGCCGCACCGGCGGCAGGAGCCGCGCCGGCCTTCGCACCGGCAGCGGGCTTCGCACCGGCAGCGGGAGCCGCACCGGCGGCAGGGGCCGCGCCGGCGGCGGGCGCAGCACCGGGAGCAGCCGCAGCGGCGCCCTCGGCGGGAACCCCCTCGGCAGGCACGCCCTCGGCGGTCGTAGCCGCAGCGGGAGTCGCCTCGACGATTTCCTCGACGGGCTGCACGCAGGACACGACCGCCAGGTCCGGACTTCCAAGAAATACGACGCCCGCAACGGGCTTCACCTCGCGAAGGTGCTTCGTCTGGCCGACGTGGAGCTCGGTGACGTCCACATCGATAAACGCAGGCAGATCCTTCGGAAGGCAGCGCACGCGCAGGGTGTGCGCCGCGACCTCGAGCACGCCGGACTCGTTCTTGACGCCGGTCGACTCGCCGGAAAGGTGCACCGGCACGTTGATCTCCATCTTCTCGTCGGCCTTCACCTCATGGAGGTCGATGTGGAGGTAGCGGTCGGTCATCGGATCGCGCTGCACCTCCTGGAGGAAAGACAGGGCGCCGTTGCTCGCACCCTTCAGCTCGATGAGCGCGGCGTTGTCGCCGATCGCCTTGACGAGGCGCGCGAATTCGGGGCTGTCGACCGACAGCATCACCGGAGCGGTGTGTTTCCCGTAAAGGATCGCGGGCACGCGGCCCACCTTGCGGAGCCGGCGGGAGGCGCTGCGGCCCGTACCCTCGCGCGGCGTGACGTTGAGCGTGAATTGTTGCTTCATGATTTCGTTCCTCCTGTCGCCCCGGAATTGGGGGCAGGCGTAGTGGAAAAGAGGGCGACGCTATAGGTCCCCCCTCGGCGAATGCAACCAAAACTTTGCACTAGTATGCAACGGCAACCCGCAGAGCAGGACCGCCAGCAGGCCGAGGCCATGCAACCGATCCATCCCGCTGGACGTCAAGCATCCCGAGTCTGTGCCGGCCTTCCTGACAACGACGGTTGCGCTCCTGGCCGGTTCAGGACCTCCCGGCAAGGGATGCGGCGTTCAGACGACCCGCCGGCCGCTGCAGATAACGGCGTCGACGGGGTTTCCACCGAGCTCCCAGGCGAGCATCCGCTCATCCCGATGCCGCAGGAGCACGAGGTCGGCCCTCGCTCCCGGCTCTATTGTCCCCCGGTCCCGCAGCCCCAGCGCCGCCGCCCCGTTCACCGTGCACGCCGTGATTGCCTCCGCCGGGGTCAGCCCCGCGCCGCGCACCGCCAGCGCGAGCGCGAACGGGAGCGAGAACGTCGGCGCCGTGTCCGGGTTGCACCCGGTCGCCACCGCCACGGCCCCGCCTGATTCCACCAGGAAGCCCGCCCGCGCCGGCCGCCGCCCCGTCTCGAAGCTTGCGCAGGGGCACACGACCGCCACCACCGGCTCCTGGGCGATTCGGAGCAGATCCTCCCGCGTCGCCGCCTCGAGCCCGGCGATGCACCTCGCGCCCAGCCGGAGCGCCTCGGGCACAAGGCCCAGCGAAGCGAACCGATCGGTCTGGACGCGGATCGGATGGTACTTTCGCGCCTTCTCGAGCAGCCTGACGCACGCTTCCGCCGGCCACGCCTCCCGCTCGCACACCGCCTCCACCGCGATGTCGGGAAACTCGCGCGCCACCTCCGGCAGCATCTCCTTCACCGCCAGCCTCACCGCCTCCTCGGCTCCGCCTCCGGCGCCGGATCCCAGGAGCGTCGTCGGCACGATCGTCCCCGGCCATTCGTTGCCTGCGCGGAGGATGGCATGCAGCAGCTTGAGTTCGTCCTCGGTTGTCCGGGCGAGGCTGCTCTTGATCTCGACTGTCGTCGTGCCCTCGCGCAGGAGCGCCTCGAGCCTCGGCTTCAAGCCGGCCGCGAGCTGCTTGCGGGTCTCCTCTTTCACGGCCGCGATCATCGCCTCCATCCCGCCGCCTGAGGAGGCGATCTCCCTGTGCGATGCGCCGCTCAGCCGCCGCTCCCAAGAAGCGAGCGGATCGCCCGCCCAGCACGCCTGGGTGTGACAATCGATCAAGCCCGGCAATAGCACCCGGCCGTTGGCGTCGATCACCTCGGCATCCCCCGGATCCTCGATCCTGACGCCCACTGCGGCTATCCTGCCGTCAGCGACGAGCACTGACCCCCTCTCGATGACGTTCAGCTCGCGCATGGCGGCCCCCCGGCGCGGGCGCGGGCCGCCGGCGGGCGTCACAATCCGTGCATTGCGTATCAACAATCCCATGGGGTCCTGCGGGCCGCGGGGCTCCCGCAGCCGCGATTCTTCCCGAGGCCGCGCTCGAAATAAAGCATGATGTGCGGGTCCGATTTCCCGCTTTTCCCCAGGCGGGTTCCACGCCATGATAGGATCCACGATGGACCCGGCCAGAAAAGACCGATCCTTCCCCGACCAGGCCGCTCTCCTGACGGCGGTGGAGCTCCGGCTGGCCGATGACATCCGCGTTTCCCGGATCCGACCCGACCGGGTCGTCGTGAAATACCAGCCGGCCGCCCGCCATCTTGTCTGCACGCCCGCCCAATGGGAGGTGCTCGAGGAGTTCCGCCAGCCCCGCACCGCGTCGAGCGTCCTCCTGCAGATCATTCCCGAGGGCCGCTGCCCGCCGCTGCGCGATTTCTACGAACTGATCGTCAAGGCCTGCCACAACGGCATCCTCTCCGCGGAAAAGCTCTCCCCTCCCCCTGCGCTGGAGCCGGCGCGGTGGTCCCTGCGCCTCCGCGGCATGTTCGCCCGCTGGCTTGCCTTCGCGATCGTCGGCTTCGGGGCGCTCGCGCTCAGCCTGCGCGCCGGCGAACTCCCCCGCACCATCGAGCCGCTTATCGTCGGATGGCTCCTCGTCGCCCTCGCCCGCAGCGCCGGCTACGCCGTCGCCGCCAGCGTCGTCGCAGGCACCGGCGGCGACGTCTACCGCCCCCGCTTCTGGTGGCTGAGCCCCGTGCCCCACTTCAACGCCGACCTCCGCGACGCCCTCATGGGAGGCAGGGACGCCGAGATCGATGCCGCGCTGTGGCGCCTCGCGCCGCTCTTTGCGTTTGCCGCGATCGCCGCCCTCTGGATCCCGCAGCTGCTTTTCCCCATGCTCTGCGCCATTTACTTCGACATCTCCCCGCTCTGGCCCTCCCCCGGAGGGGATATTCTCCGGGCGCTGTATTGCGACCCGAAGCTCGCGACCGCCTCCAGCTTCATGTTCCTGCAGAACCGCCTGTTCACCGTGCTCCTCAAGGCGCGGCTGCAGTTCGCCCATCGAAAATACCTGCTCGTCTTCTCCGGCTACGCCCTCGCTTGGCTCGTCCTCGTGTTCACCACCGGCTGCCTGCTCGCCCACGCCAACGCCCTCGACCTGCTCCAGCATTTCTACGCCGGCCGCAGCCTGCGCGCCAGCGCCCCCCTGCTGCTCGGCGCGTGCGCGGTGCTCATCTTCGGCACGGCGGGCGTCGGCAGCTGGATCATCGCACGGCACCTCCGCTACTGGCTCGTCCGCCGCATCGGCGCCCTCCGCCGTCCGCGCGCCGCCTCGGTCGACACCGCCACGGCGGGCGGGCTCCTCTCGTCGACGAACCTTTTCCACGGCCTGCCGCCCGAGGACATCCAAGTGCTCGCGGCCGCATTCAAGCCCGAGCGCTACCCGTCGGGGGCCTGCGTCGCGCGCGAGGGCGAGTTCGGCGACCGCCTCTACGTGGTGATAAACGGCAGGCTCTCCATCTCCCGCCAGCTCGACGAGATCGGGGGCGCCGAGCCCCTTGACGAGATCGCGACGGGCGACGTGTTCGGCGAGCGCGCGCTCCTCGGCGACGGCCGCCGCACCGCGACCGTGCGCTGCCGCACCCGCTGCCTCCTGCTCTCCATCGACAAGACCGGCTTCGAACAGCTGATCCTCCCCCGCCTCTCGCGCGAAGCGATCGAGGAGAGGGTTCAGAGGATGAGCTTCCTCCAGCACATCGAGCTGTCGCGCGACTGGAACCACGCCACCATCGAGGCCTTCTCCCGCCATTCGCGCCTGCACGACTTCGAGGCCGGCGACGAGGTCATCCACCAAGGGACCCCCTGCCCCTCGTTCTTCCTCATCTACGAGGGGTTTTTCTCCGTCACGAAGGACGGGCGGGAGACCGCCCGCCTGAAGCGCGGAGACTTCTACGGCGAACTCAGCGTGCTGCTGGACAACGTTGCCACGGTCAGCATCGTGGCGCGCACCCGCGGCCGTTGTCTCATGATCTCGCTCCAGGATTTCCTGATGCTCGTCACGAGCGACCTCGCCGTCGGCCTGCAGTTCGAGCAGATCGGCTCGGAGCGCCTTGGCCGGCCTCTCTTCGTCGACCGCGCCGCCAGATGAGGATCCGCCCTCCCTTCTGACACAGCGACGAGGCGGATTTCGGCCTTCCCGCGCAGGGCGGTGAAGGCCGCGGATTGGCCTCAGGGGCCGTGGTCACGCCTTGCGCAGCGTGAAGAAGAACGTCGCTCCGGCATCCACCTTCCCCTCCGCCCAGATCCGTCCGCCGTGGCGCGTGATGATCCTCTTCGTGTTCGCCAGGCCGATCCCCGTGCCCTCGAAATCGCGCGCGTTGTGGAGCCGCTGGAAGACCCGGAAGAGCTTGTCGACATACTGGGGATTGAAACCGGTCCCGTTGTCCCGGACGAAGAACGTCGCGAACTTCTCTCCGGCGGCCGGAGGATGGTGGCCCATCTCAATCACCGCCGGCTTGCGCTGGCGTGTGAACTTGACCGCGTTGGCGATAAGGTTGGCCACGACGAGCTTCACCAACGCCCGGTCGGCCATGACGGCCGGCAGGGGCTGGATCCGCCACTCGATCTCCCGGCCTTCAAGATCCGGGGCGGCTTCGCGGAGCACTTCCGCCAGGACATCGCCGAGGCTCACCACGGCGAGCTTCATCTCGGCGCGCCCAATGTGTGAGAAGCTGAGCAGATCGTCGATGAGCGTGCCCATGCGCACCGCCTCGGACCTCACGATTTCCAGGAAGCGCCTCACCTCGGGATCGGTGGCGTCGCGCAGCTGCTTTTCGAGCAGCTCGATGAAACCGGCGATGTTGCGCAGCGGGGCGCGCAGGTCGTGAGAGACGGAATACGAGAACGCTTCGAGCTCCTGATTGGCGACCAGAAGGCTGGCATTCGTCTCCTGCAGCCGGGCGGCCGCCCGGTCGGCCGCGCGCTGGCTCAACCGGAGATCCTCATTGAGCGCCTCCACTTCCGCCACCCGCTGCCCGAGCTCGAACGTGCGATCGCGCACCCGCTGGTCGAGGTCGAGGTTCAACCGCCGGATCGACTCGGCGGCCATCTGCTGGCTGGTCACGTCGGCGATGGCAGACAGCAGCCGGGTCAGCCCGCCCGAGGGGCCCTGGATCGAGCTGACGGTCTCGGCAAGGTAGAGCCATTCGCCGTCGCGGCGGCGGAAACGGTAGATCAGATGCCGGCGGCCCGCCGAGGCGCGCAGCTTCTCGATCTGCTCGCGGAAGGAGCCCCGGTCATCGGGATGCACCTGCTCGGCCCACCAGGAGGGCTCCGAGCGGTTCAGCTCGTCGAGCGAGTAGCCGATCATCGACTCCGGCGCGCCCGCCCAGATACGGTGCCCGGTCGCGATGTCCTGATCCAGGATGATCTGCCCGGTCTGCTCGGCGGCCGCGCGGAAACGCTCCTCGCTCGCCCGCACCGCCTCCTCGGCCTTTTTCGCCTCGGTCAGGTCCCCGGCGATGGCGCAGAGGCCGAGCACGCCCCCGTCCGGCTTCTTCAGGGCCGACACGACCAGAAACATAGGGAAGCGCGTGCCGTCCCTGCGCACGCCGATCCATTCGCGCGCCGATGCGCCGACGCGGGCAAGTTCCTCGGCCGCCTTGTACTCGCCCACGGGCTTGCCAACCCGGCGGCCGAACTGCTCCAGCCGCTCCGCGAGCTCCTTCGGATCGTGGAAGACGGAGTGCCTGGCCCGGCCGATGATCTCCTCCCGGCTGTAGCCGAACATGCGCTCCGCGGCGGCGTTGAACGTGCGGATGATCCCCCCCTCGTCAATGCAGGCCACGGCAAACCCCGCATGTTCGAGCACCGCCTCCAGGAACGCCGTCTGCTCCGCAAGCTGCCGGTCGCGCCGGGCGATTCCCTCGAGCATCTCGTTGAAATTTGCCGCCAGCGCGCCGAACTCGTCGTTCGTCGTCAGGTCGACGCGCAGTGAATAGTCGCCCTTCGCGTGGACGCGCGCCGCCATCTTCGCCAGCTCGATGACCGGCCGGGCGATGGCGCGCGCAAGCAGGATGCTCACGGCAAGCGCGGCGGCGGACAGCGCAATGAAAATGACACCCACGAGCAGGAGCGACCGCCTCAATCCGCCCCGGAAGTCCGCCAGGTCCGCCTCCAGCATCAGCGTCGCCGCAGGCCGGTCGGTGCGGCCCAGGGTCCGGACGATCAGGGCATGCCCGCCGTCGCGGTAGAACCCGGCCTCTCGGGGCGTCATCGGGAAACGCAGCTCGGCGCCCGGCCGGCGATAGAAGGCGAACGGCGAGGTGCCTGCGGCTTGGTTTTCCCGGAATACTGCAGCCGCCAGCACCGCGTTCGTCGGCTTGAGCCTCTCGAGGCACCGCCGGGCCGCGTCCCGCGAATCGAGATCCGCGGCCGCCTCCAGATCCTGGGCGAGGCCGTCCGCGACATATCCCAAGGAGCTGTCCACGTACTGGACCCACTCCTGGTATTCGATGCACCCGTGCACCGCGGCCCCGGCGACAAACATCGCTCCAAATATTGCTGAGAGCGCGAGGGCGATTTTCCGGCGGATGGAACGCTTCCTCATCATGATTCCGAGGTGCGCCGCAGGAGGGAGCTCCGGTCTGTCGCCTCTCGGGCGAGACCGCGGCTCCAGCCTGTCATTGGCATGGAGTTGGTTCCTTGTGCCATGAGTCGTTTTCGCGGACGACAAAAGCGCCCGCTCCCAAAGCGGAATAGGAGCAGGTTCCTTCCTTTATCGACCGTCCGGCCCGCCACTTGACCGAAAAGTGCGCCGAGGAACGTTGACGGAGGATGGCGGTCCACCAAGCTTCACCCAAGCCACCTTGATGAGACCGACGCCGATTCCCGCCCGACAGCCCGACGTCCGCCGGCAGATTGTCCTCGCCGGGTTGGCGATCGCCGCGGCGGCATTCGCGGCCTATTCCAACAGTTTCAGAGGGCCCTTCGTGTTCGACGACGGCGGCGCCGTGCTGGACAACCCCACGATCCGGCATTGGTGGAACCCCATCGAGGTGCTCTCGCCGCCCACCGATACCACGGTGAGCGGGCGGCCGGTCGCCAATGCGACGCTGGCCCTGAATTTCGCGATCAGCGGGCTGCACGTGTGGAGCTACCACCTGCTGAACCTCGCCATCCACATCGCCGCCGGGCTCGCCCTCTTCGGAGTGACCCGCCGCACCCTGGCACGACCGCCTCTCGCGAGGCGCTTTGGGACAGCCTCCCTGCCGCTCGCCTTCGCCATCAGCCTGCTCTGGGTTCTGCACCCGCTCCAGACCGAATCGGTCACCTACGTCATCCAGCGGGTCGAATCTCTCATGGGGCTCTTCTTCCTGCTGACTTTCTACTGCCTGCTGCGGGCGGAGGAGGAGCCCGGGAGCAGGCGCTGGAAGATCGGTGCGGTGGCGGCGTGCCTGCTCGGCATGGGCACCAAGGAGGTCATGGCGACGGCGCCGGTGCTCGCCTTCTTCTTTGACCGGACGTTCATCGCGGGGAGCTTCGCCGAGGCTTGGCGCCGCCGCTGGAAGCTGCACCTGGCGATGGCGGCGACCTGGCTGCCCCTGGCGTGGCTCGTGGCGACCACCGGGGGGAACCGCAGCGGGACGTCGGGCTTTGACGTGGGCGTGTCCCCGGTCGCCTACTGGCTGACCCAGTTCGAGGCGGTCGTCCGCTACCTTGTCCTGTCGGCATGGCCGCATCCGCTGGTCTTCGAATATGGCACCCGCTGGGTGCACGGTTTCCGGGAGATCGCTCCGTATGCGGCGACTGTCGTGGCGCTGGCCGCGGGCACCCTGCTGGCCCTTTGGCGAAGGCCGGTGATCGGTTTCCTCGGCGGGTGGTTCTTCGCGATCCTCGCGCCAACAAGCGTGATTCCCGGGACGATCCAGATGATCGTCGAGCATCGGATGTACCTTCCCCTCGCCGCGATCACGGCCCTGGTGGGCGCCGCCGCCTACCGCCTTGCCGGCCGCTTCTGGCTGACCGGCTGCCTGGGCACAGCCCTCGGGCTCGGGCTGATGACCTACCAGCGCAACGAAGTCTACCTCACCGAGCAGGCGCTCTGGTCCGATACCCTGCGCCATGCCCCGGACAACGACCGCGCCCACAACAACCTCGGCAACGCCCTCATCGATGCCAGCCTCGCCGCCGAGGCCATTCCCCATTACGAGGCGGCGCTCCGGATCAAGCCCGACTACGTCGAGGCCCACAGCAATCTCGGCAACGCCTACCTTCAGGTGGGGCGCGCCACTGAGGCCATTGCCCAATGCCGGGCGGCGCTCCGGATCGCCCCTCATTATGCGAAAGGCCACAACAATCTCGGCAATGCCCTGCTCGAGACGGGGCACGTGCAGGAGGCGGTCGGCCATTACAAGATAGCCCTGCGCCTCGCGCCCGGCGACCCGAAGACGCACTACAACTACGGCAACGCCCTGCTGCAGCAGGGGCGCCTCGCCGAAGCGGCCCAGGAATACGAGACCTCCCTGCGCCTCAAGCCCAACGAGCCGGAGGCCCATTACAATCTTGGCAACGCCTGCCTCCAGAGCGGGCGCGTCAACGACGCCATCCAGCACTACCAGATGGCGCTGGGGCTGAAGCCGGGCTACGTCGAAGCCCACAGCAACCTCGGCAACGCCTACCTCCAGCTGGAGCAGATTCCCGCCGCCATCACCGAGTTCGAAGCGGCCCTGAGAATCCGTCCAAATTACGCCGAGGGCCACAACAACCTCGGCGCTGCACTTTTCCGCGCAGGACGCCTCCGCGAGGCCATCGGCGAGGTCGAGGCTGCCCTCCAGATCAGGCCGGGGTACCCCGACGCCCGCCGCAACCTCGAGTGGATGCGTTCTCAGCTGCCCGCTGCACGATAACTTCACCATGCGCCCATCCCTGTCTCCCCTTCTTCTGTTCATCGCCGGATGCCTCATGTTCTCCTCTCCGTCTCCCGCCGCCGCCGCGCCAAGCGCCCCCCCTGCCTTCCCCGGCGCCGAAGGTTTCGGAGCCGGCACCCCCGGCGGCCGCGGAGGCCGCGTGCTGTTCGTCACCAACCTCGATGACTCGGGACCCGGCAGCCTCCGCGCCGCCTGCGAGGCCGAAGGCCCGCGCATCGTCGTGTTCCGCACCGCCGGCACCATCGCGCTGAAAGCGCCCATCACCGTGAGGAACCCCTATCTCACCCTCGCCGGGCAGAGCGCGCCCGGCGACGGGATCTGCCTGCGCGACGCCCCGTTCGTCGTCTCCACCCACGACGTCGTCGTCCGCTACCTGCGCAGCCGCCTGGGCGACGTCTCCGGCCGCGCGGAGGACTGCATCGACTTCGGCCACGGCGCGAGCGCCTCCATCTTCGACCATTGCTCGGCCACCTGGTCCATCGACGAGTGCCTCTCCCTCTCGGGCAACGTGTCCAACGTCACCATCCAGTGGTGCCTCATCGGCGAGTCCCTCAACCGGAGCAAGCACCCCAAGGGCGCGCACGGCTTCGGATCGCTCTCGCGCGCCAACGGGCCCGTCTCCTGGCACCACAATCTCTGGATCCACAACAAGGCCCGCAATCCCCGCCTTGGCGACAATTACGGACGTCCGCCCTTCCCGACCTTCGACTTCCGCAACAACGTCATCTACGACTTCGGCGACATCTGCTCGGGGCTCACCCAGGGCAAGCTCCAGGTGAACTACGTCGCCAACGACATCCGCCCCGGACCCTCGAGCCGGGCTCGCACGCCCATCACCGTCGGCAGCCCGTCCGAACTCGTCTACTTCATCCGCGACAACCGCGTCGAGGGCAAC
>Ga0153915_10001164_pt1 | contig 24266 bp, 20 predicted proteins | sample Opewatmetagenome_2_FD_107003 | JGI IMG/M metagenome (GOLD analysis project Ga0153915, IMG submission 107003) | Freshwater wetland microbial communities from Ohio, USA - Open water 3 Core 3 Depth 3 metaG | ecosystem: Environmental > Aquatic > Freshwater > Wetlands | place: USA: Ohio, Lake Erie...
TTCGCGTTGAACAGGTTGAAGATGTCGAACATGCCGCGGATCCTGAGGGCGTTGAACCTGAAATCCCGCGCCACGCGAAGATCCGTGTCCCACACGTTCGGGTACCGCACGTAGTCGATCGTCGGCGAGACGAGCACGTTGAGGGAGGCATCCGATCCGAGTGCGGCCGTCGTGCCCGGTCTGAAGAGCGGCTCCGGATAGCCCTGCCGTCCGAAGACATTGGCCGCAAGCTCGATGCCGTACGGAGCCAGATACACGCCGTTCGCGTTGAACTGCCAGCGCGCGTTCATGTAGATCACGCCCTGGCCGTTGCCCGTGCTTTGCGGCGCGTACGCGCCGCCGTCGACGAGCGGCTCGGTGATCGTCGGCGTCGGGTTGCCGTTCGTGTCGTACACCCCGTTCGGATCGTCGAAGTGCTCGCGCGCGTTGTTGAACGCAAGCGACAGGCGTCCCATCCACTTGCCCGTCATGCGCCGCGTGACGGCGACTTCGAAGCCGTGATTGTCGGTGTTGTAGCCGGGAACGTTCGTCTCGAGAAACCCGCCGCCGCCGGCCGCCACGAGCGCCGGGGTCGGAATGTACGTCGCGACGCTGTAGGGCGTCCCGTCCGGCAGCGTGCCGCTGAAGCCAACGCCCTTCGTATAGTTTCCGCTGACACCGGGCGCCACACCGACGCGCGGCGTGATCGCCGCGAACAGATTGCCGAACAGATTCGACACGCGCGTGTACGTGTAATCCACCTGCACGGCGAGATTCGGACGCAGCTCGCGGTCGACGCCCAGGACGAAGCTGTTGGTCGCCGGAGCCTCGAGATTCGGATCGATCACATTTGCCGAGGTGACGGCCGTCGGGCTCGCGCGGTTGAAGCCGCCGCCGGAGGCGAAGAACGTGTTGAAGTTCACCTCGTTGTTGTCGACGAAATGATCGCTGTTGAGGTCGTTCCAGCCGTACACCGCGAAGCCCGCCGTCGCCGCCGGATTGGCGTAGCCAACCGTCCCGGTCGCGAGTTGGCCCGCATAGCGGCTGAAGCTCGCCCGCGCCTGCATCGTCCCCGCGTCGTTCAGCGCGTACGTCACGCCGATGCGCGGAGAGACGTTGTTCCAGGTGAACGGCGAATCGTATCCGGCGAAGATGGCGCCGGGCAGGACGCTGGGGAACGCTTGATTGCCTGCGGTGTTCGACGGCAGGGCCGTGCCCCATTGACGGTCATAGCGGATGCCGGCGTTGATCGTGGCCTTCCTGAGTGCGAACGTGTCGCCGGCGTAGAAGTCGAGATACTCGGCGCGGTTCGTGCCGCTGCCCTCGCGGAAGAGCTCCGCGAACCCCAGCGTCGGTGTCTGCCGAATCGCCAGGATGCCGTTGCCCGGCCACAGCGTGCCCGTCATGCCTTCGGTGCGGCGGAAGCCGAAGCCGTACTTCAGGTCGTGCGTGCCGCCCGCGCCGCTCCCGGATTTGAAGAACGAGCTTGCGTCGATGTTCGCCGTGTGTTGCGGACGCAGGTTGAGGCTCTGGCTGAACGAACCGTACGACGTGCCTGTGACCAGATCGCGGCCGGCGTTCATGCTCATGCCGCCTTCGGGCGTCAGGATGAAGCCGGTGTTGTAGTACGCGTATTTCCCCGAGACGAACAGGTTCGCATTGACGACGCGATCGTCGGAGAACTTCCAGAGGCCGTGCGGCCTGCCACTCGTGTACGCGTTGTCCTGGTGCAGCGTCGCCGTCGGCGCGTTCGTGATGATGCCGACCGTGCCCGGGCTGCGGTTGTCCTTGATCTTGTAGCCGTCGAAATAGAGGAAGCTGACGAGATCTTTCTTCGTCGCCTGCCAGTTGAACTTGATGTTCGGGTTCCATAGCTTCGTGCGATCGACGACGCCCGGCGTGGTGCGATAGACGAGCCGGATGTCCTGATACGAATACGAGCCGTAGAACCAGGCGCGATCGGCGACGATCGGACCCCCGAGCTCGAAGCCGTAATCGGAGAGCCGCTTCACGTGATCGGCCGTCGCGTCGGTCGCGCCGATGGCCGTGAGCTCGGCCGGCACATTCGACGCCTGCATGCCGTCGTTGCCCACATATCCGCGGAACGCGCCGTGGAACATGTTGGTCCCGCGCTTGACGACGAAGTTCATGCCGAGGCCGCCGGTCGGTTGCCTGATGTCCTGCCCTGAGGTGGACACCTGGATTTCCTGGAAGTTGTCGAAGTTGAAGTACGTCGGCGACGCGCCGGCCAGCGTCATGTCGGTGACGACGACGCCGTCGAGCGTCCACACCGCATCCTGCGGCCGCGTGCCCTTCATCGTGAAATTCGACTGCTGGCCCGTTTCGTTGCCGCCGATGTTCACGCGATCGACCAGCACACCGGGCACGGAACGCATCAGGGCAAACGGATCGCGGCTCGTGGGAATCCGCGTCAGCTCGTCCTGTGTGAGGTTGGTGGCCGTCCCGGTCTGCCGCCGATCGACGATAGGCGTCGCGGCGACGACGTTGACGGTTTCGGCCACCGGCGCGACCTTCAGGATGAGCGCGAGATCGACGTTCCTGCCGACCTCGACGACGAGGTTGTCGCGAACAACCGTCTGGAAGCCGGGAAGGCTCACAGAAAGCTTGTAGGGTCCTGGCGCGAGCTCGAGAAAGCGGAACTCGCCGGACATATCGGTCACGAATGTGCGCGTCGCGTCGACGCCCGTCAGCGTCGCCGTGACGCCGGGAAGCACGCCGCCCTGCTGATCTTTCGCGGCCCCGCTGATGTTGCCGTTCTGCATCTGCGCGATCGCCGGAGCGCTGGTCATCAGCAGAAGCGCGAGTGCCGCAGTGGTACACCTCATAACAAAAATCCCTTTCTTAGCGGGGAGTTTAGTTCTTTAAAAGCCTTTTAAGTCATCTATTACACAATAGTGGCCCTAGTAATGGAAGTACTCTTTCGTCACATAAAACCGCCACAAATCCCAGCGCGTGAAACAATAGCGGCCGTTGAAGAATCATCCTTTTTGGTGGGACACGGTCCCGGACCTGCGGGCCGGGAGCCAGCAGGCACCAGTCGCCAGTCCCCAGTTCGAGCCCGGGTCGCGGTTTGACGTCGCGATCCTTGGGGCCGGCTACACAGGGTTAGCGGCGGCCCGGCAACTGGCCCTGTCCGGAGCCTCCGTTGTCGTCCTCGAACGCGGCGGGGTCGGGTCGGGGGCCAGCTCGCGGAACGCCGGACAAGTCCTGACCGGCCTGAAGCTCGAGCCGGGGGCCCTGGTCTCGCGATACGGCGAGGCGCGTGCGCGGGAGCTGTTCGACGTCTCGCGCGACGCCATGACGGCGCTCAAACGCGTCGTGGCTGACGAAGGGATCGACTGCGAGCTCGAGCGGACCGGCCATCTCCAGGCCGCGGCAAAGCCGAGCCACTACCGGGTGTTCGAGGAAGAGCAGGCCCTCCTCGCCCGGGTGTTCAATCACAAGGTGACGCTCGTCGCCGAAGCCGGCCAATCAGCCGAGTTGGGCGCCAGCAGGTATCACGGCGTGCTCGTCGACGAAGAGAGCATGGCCATCAACCCCGCGAAGTACGTTCACGGGCTGGGAGCCGCCGCGACGCGCGCGGGCGCGGTCATCGCCGGGCACACCGCCGTCGAGCGCATCACAAAGAACGGGCAGGAGTGGAGACTGCAGACGGAGCGCGGCGAGGTCCGCGCGCGCGACGTGCTCGTCGCCACGAATGGATACACCGATAAAGCCGCCCCGGCGCTCCAGCGCCGGCTCATCCCGATCGGCAGCTACATCATCACCACCGAGCCGCTGCCCGCTGACGTTGCGGCACGGCTGCTCCCGACGCGGCGGATGGTGTTCGACTCGCGGTATTTCCTGCACTACTTCCGGCTGACCGCCGACAACCGCCTGCTGTTTGGCGGCCGGGCGGAGTTTTCCGGGCCGACGCTCGAGAGCGCGGCACGCGCCGAGGCGATTCTTCATCACGCGATGGCGTCGATTTTTCCCGAGCTGGCGGCCACGCCGATCGACTACGCCTGGAGCGGGCATGTGGCGTTCACCCGCGATCAGATGCCGCACGCCGGCCGGCTGGACGATCTGTTTTATGCCGGCGGTTACTGCGGCCATGGCATCGCGATGGCGACGTACCTGGGCGGGCTGATCGCCCGCCGGATCGCCGGAGAACCGATCGACAATCCGTTCTTCGACGATCACTTCGCGCCGATTCCGCTCTACTATGGCCGCCCGTGGTTTCTTCCGTTAGTAGGCGTCTATTACCGGCTGCTCGACTGGTTGAGCTGACGTGATCGCGCCGCCTGTAGACGTGGCGGTCCTGGGAGGCGGCAACGCCGGCCTGTGCGCGGCTCTGGCGGCGCGGCAGCGCGGTGCCACGGTCGTCGTCCTCGAAGGCGCGCCGAAGGAATTCCGCGGCGGTAACAGCCGGCATACGCGCAACCTCCGCTCGATGCACGACGCGCCCACCGACCTGCTCGTGGACGCGTATACGGAAGACGAGTTCGTCACGGATCTCATGCGCGTCACCGGCGGACACACCGACGAAGCGCTGGCGCGCCGCGTCGTGCGCGAGTCGGCGAGCTGCCCGGCGTGGATCCGATCGTTTGGCGCGCGGCTGCAGCCGCCGCTCAAAGGCACGCTGCATCTGGATCGCACCAACGTCTTTTTTCTCGGCGGCGGCAAGGCGCTGATGAACAGCTACTACGGGGCAGCCGAGCGCATGGGAATCGCCGTCCACTACAACGCGCAGGTGACCGCGCTCGACGTCGCCGATGGAGGCATTCGATCGATTTCCATCAGGCAGCACGACCGCGTCTCGAGGATCTCGCCGAAGACGGTCGTGCTCGCCGCGGGCGGATTCGAGTCGAATCTCGAGTGGTTGAAAGAGATCTGGGGCGACGCCGCGAACAACTTCATCATCCGGGGCACGCCCTACAACACGGGCGCCGTGCTCCGGCTGATGCTCGATGCCGGCGCCCAGCCGGCCGGCGACGCCTCGCAATTCCACGCGGTCGCCATCGATGCGCGCGCGCCGAAATTCGACGGCGGCATCGTCACGCGCCTCGACTGCGTCTCGCTTGGCATCGTCGTCAACAGGCACGGCGACCGGTTCTACGACGAGGGCGAAGATTTCTGGCCGAAGCGCTATGCGATCTGGGGACGGCTGGTCGCGCAGCAGCCGGATCAGATCGCGTACTCGATCATCGACGCCAAATCCGCGGGGCTGTTCATGCCGTCGGTGTTTCCGCCGAAAGCGGCGCCGACGATCGCCGGGCTGGCGCGGCAGCTCGAGTTGTCGCCCGAGGCGCTCGAACGTACTGTCGCGGCGTTCAATCACGCCGTGCAGCCGGGTTCGTTCGATCACGGCGTCCTCGACGACTGCCGCACTGCCGGTCTTGTGCCGGAGAAGACGCACTGGGCGCGGCCGATCGACACGCCGCCGTTCTGGGGCTACCCGCTGCGCCCCGGCATCACGTTCACGTATCTTGGCCTGAAGGTCGACGAGCGCGCGCGCGTGCTGATGAGGAACGGCGAGCCGTCAACGAATATCTATGCCGCCGGCGAGATCATGGCGGGCAACATCCTCGGCCAGGGCTATGTCGCCGGCGTCGGAATGACCATCGGCACGGTATTCGGACGCATTGCCGGAGCGGAGGCCGGCGCGCGTGCTGTCGCCTGAGACGCTCGCCCAGGGCCAGCACGTGATGACGGTCTGCAATGCCTGCCGGTATTGCGAAGCGTACTGCCCGGTCTTTCAGGCGATGGAGAATCGCACGTCGTTCGCGAAGGGCGACATCCTGTACCTCGCGAACCTGTGTCACAACTGCGGCGAATGCCTCTACGCGTGCCAGTACGCGCCGCCGCACGAGTTCGGCATCAACGTCCCGCGCGTGCTCGCGGAAGCGCGACTGGGATCGTACGAAGAGTACTGCTGGCCGGCGTTCATGAGCGGCATGTTCCGGCGGAGTGGTGTCGGATCTTCCATCGCGCTCGCCGTCGTGTCGATGCTGGTGCTCCGGCTTATCGCGAGGCCGGCCACCGCCGCCGGCGATTTCTACGCGGTCATTCCGCACGACGTGATGGTCGGAATATTCGGCAGCGTCGGCCTCTTTCTCGTCGTCGCGCTCGCGATTGGCTTCAGACGTGCGACGCGATCGTTTGGTCCGATCGCAGCGTCCGGCTTTAGCCGGACGGCCGTTCGCGACGTCTTGACCCTGCGCCACCTGCACTCATCCGGCCCCGACTGCACCAGCGACGTCGAAGTCCGGACGCCATGGCGCCGCTATTTTCACCACTGCACGTTCTATGGGTTCGCGCTCTGCTTCGCGTCCACGACGGTCGCGGCCGTTTACCACGTCGTCTTCGGCTGGCGCGCGCCTTATGCATACGCGAGCGCTCCCGTGCTGCTGGGAACGGCCGGCGGCCTCGGTCTGCTGATTGGCCCGCTCGGCCTGCTCGCGCTGCGCCGCCGGCGCGATCCTGCGCTCAGCGATCCCGCGCACGCCGGGCTCGATGTCTCTTTCATCGTCATGCTGCTGATGACGAGCGTCACCGGACTGCTGCTGCTCGCGCTGCGCGACGGGCGTACGATGCCGCTGCTGCTGGTGGTGCATCTCGGCTTCGTCCTGAGCCTGTTCCTGATGCTGCCGTACGGCAAGTTCGTCCACGGCATCTATCGCGCGGCAGCGTTGCTGAAGTTTTCGTCGGAGGCGAATCGATGAGTTCCGTCGCCAGGCCATCCGCTGCATCGCGCCTCGACCGGCTGCCGGTGTCGTCCTTCCACCGCGACATGGTCACGCTGCTCGCGTACATCTTCTTCTTCGAGCTGGGTGACCTGAACAGCTTCGCATTCGCCGCCCCGGGCGTGCGGCAGGCCTGGCATCTGTCGATCGACACCATCAGCTTCATCACGTCCGCGTCGTTTGTCGGCATGTTCATCGGCGCGACCACCGGCGGATGGTTTTCGGATCGCGTCGGCCGCAAGCGCGCGCTCGTGCTGACGACCGTGTGGTACTCGGGATGTTCGCTGCTGAACGCGTTCGCGTGGGACACCGCATCGCTCTTCGCGACACGCCTGCTGACCGGCGTCGGCCTGTCGTCGATGACCGTCGTCGCCATGACGTACATCAGCGAGATGTTTCCGGCGCGAAGCCGCGGCAGCTATCAGGCGAAGATTCTGACGATCGGCCTGTGCGGGATTCCGGTGACGGCGTACGTCGCGCGATTCATCATCCCGCTCGCGCCCTGGGGCTGGCGCGCGGTGTTCGTCTGGGGATCGCTGGCGATTGTGTTTCCGTTCTTTGCGGGACAGCTCGAGGAGTCGCCGCGCTGGTTTGAACACCAGGGCCGGGCCGATGAGGCCGATGCGGCGATGAACCGCATCGAGGCGCGCGTCCGCCAGGAAACCGGCGAGCTGCCGGCCGTGGCATTTGCGGCGCCGGGCACGGCGCGCGGCGGCGGATTCCGCGAGCTCGTCGCCTCCGGATCGCTCGGCCGTCTGATTCTGCTGATGAGCGTCTGGATGTGCCAGACGCTCGGCATCTACGGGTTTCTCTCCTGGGTGCCGACACTGCTTGTCGAGCACGGCTTTTCTGTCGTCCGCTCGCTCGAGCAGTCGTCGGCGATGTCGATTGGCGCCGTGCCCGGCGCGTGGATCGCCAGCAGGCTGTCGGATCGCTGGGAACGGAAATCGCTCATCGGCATCGTCGCGGTCGCGATTGCGATCTGCGGCCTGAGTTACGGCCTGAGTTTTCAGACGGCGACGATCGTGATCTTCGGGTTCCTCGTCGCGATGGGCCAGCAGGTGTTCGCGGCGCTGCTGTATGCCTACACGCCGGAGTGCTTTCCGACGCAGGTGCGGAACACCGGAACGGGTCTGTCATATGGGACGGGCCGGCTGGCCAACGGGCTCGTCGGGCCGTTCATCGTCGCGTTTCTGTTTCAGCGATTCGGCTACACGACGGTCTTTGCATATATCGCCGTCTGCTGGGCGATGGTGGCGATTCTCGTGACGTCGTTCGGGCCGAAGACGCGCGGCCGCGCGCTTGCGTGAAACCTTGGCCGTTGCAGTGCAGGCCTTCAGGCCTGCCCTAATTCAGATCCTTGGCCAGCAGCAGCTTGAAGGTGACTTTGTCACTGGCGTTCGTGACGCCGACGCCGACGCCGGCCTCGATCTCCATGAACTTCGTGGCGTGATTCACGACGAAGTAGAGCTGGTGCGCCTGATCGCCTGCGCCGGCGAAGGCGTGCAGCGGTCCGTAATCGGCGTATTCCTCGAGCGCCACGGCCCACTTGTCGTTGACGTTGTACGCGATGCGCGACGCCGGCGCGAAGACGAGATTCTTCAGCCCGTCGTATTCCGTGTCGAGAATCGGGTTGATGATGATGTCCCACGGCTTCAGATGCCAGCCGACAATCGGCCGGACTTCCGAAGAGATCCGGTTCTCATCCCAGTTCTTCTGGTTGACGCTGAATTCGAAATTCGCACCGTAAAAGAACTTCCGATCGTCGGCGTGCGGGACGGCAAAGAGCGCACGCAGCTTGAAGCCGTTGTACGTGCCGCCGTTGTTCTTGTCGTGGCTGTAGAGCGGCAGATACAAGCCCGCTTCGAACCACGGCGTCACGCCGTATGCCCATTCAGTCACGCCGTTGAACGATTGGTCCGCGACGTTCGCGCCGGGAAACGCGGGATCGGCCACGCCCTTCGGAATGAAGTTGTTATGCCACGTCAGGTTGAACTTCCCGACGTCCGCCAACCCCCCGTCGTACACCTGAATCTCATCGGACTGCGCCGCGGCCCGGCCGGGAACCGCCAGCAGGCACAGCACGGCCACCAACGCGAGAAGTTTTGTCTGCATATGTCCCGCAGATAATACGACGCTCAAATCTCCGCCGCGATGGCTTTCATCATGTCGGACGTGGTGGCCTTGCCACCGAGGTCCGGCGTCCGCACCTTGCCGCCCGAGACGACGCGTTCGATGCCGGAGACGATGCGGTCGTGGAGATCCTGGTGGCCGAAGTGATCGAGCATGAGCGCGCCGGCCCAGATGGCGCCGATCGGATTGGCGATGCCCTTGCCGGCGATGTCGGGCGCCGAGCCGTGAATGGGCTCGAACATCGAGGGATATTCCCGTTCGGGATTGATGTTCGCCCCGGGCGCGACGCCGAGGCTGCCCGAGACCGCGGCGCCGATGTCGGTCAGGATGTCGCCGAAGAGATTCGACGCGACGATGACGTCGAGCGTCTGCGGGTGCGTGACCATGCGCGCGGCAATCGCGTCGACGTAGTACTTCTGATACTTCACCGCCGGATATTTCGCGGCCACCTTCTCGGCGATTTCGTCCCACAGCACCATCGAGTGGCGCAGCGCGTTCGACTTTGTCGCGTTGGCGAGCATCTTCCGCGGACGCTTCGCAGCGATTTCGCAGGCGTAACGGACGACGCGCTCGATGCCGGTGTACGTGAAGACGCCCGTCTGCTCGGCGACTTCGTACGTCGTCCCTACATGGACACGGCCGCCGACGCCTGAATATTCGCCTTCGGTGTTTTCGCGGACGCAGACCATGTCGATCTCGGCGGCAGTGCGATTCGCGAGCGGCGAGCTGAGACCGGAGAGGAGCCGCATCGGCCGCAGGTTGATGTACTGGTTGAAGCGCTTGCGCAGCGGCAGCAGCAGATCGCCGGCCGAGATGTGATCGGGCACGGTCGGCGCGCCGATGGCGCCGAGGTAAATCGCGTCGAACTTCGCGAGCCGTTCGAACCCGTCGTCGTCGAGCATGCGGCCGTTCTTGAGATAGAACTCGCAGCCCCACGGCAGATCCGTGAACGAGAGCGTGACGCCCGAGCTTTTCGTTGCCGCTTCAATCGCGGCAATGCCCGCGGGAATGACTTCCTTGCCGATTCCATCACCCGCAATGACAGCGATCTTGTAGGTCTTCGTTGACATGTATGAGTCCTGTTCTGATTTCGTAGGGCGGGGCTTTCAGCCCCGCCTCGGCGACCCTGAAAGGGTCGCCCTACGAAGATTTCATTCGTGGCGCGACCGTTAAGGTTATCACCCACGCGGCTGCGGCTGAAACGAGGCCGGCCAGTGCCGGAGTCAGGACACCCCAGCCCGCGCCGCGGGTCGCGATGTGGACGACAAGCGCCGCGCACACACCGGCGATCATCGTGGAGAGCGCACCGGCCGCCGACGTGCGCCGCACGTAAAGCCCCGCGAGAATCGGCACGAAGAGCGAGACGCCGATGAGCGTGTAGAAGATCGTGAGCGCATTCACGACGCTGCCGAGCGCGACGGCGAGCGTTGTCCCCGCGACGCCGCTGAGCACGGCGGTCCCACGCGCAAGCCGCAGCACCTGATCGTCGGATGCCGACGGATTGAGAAAGCGCTTATAGAAATCCTGCGACAGCGACGTCGTCAGCATGAAGAGGATCGCGTCCGACGCGCTGATCTCCGCGGAGAACACGGCGGCGAGGCCGATGGCGCCGACAAGCGGCGGCAGCGTGTGCACCAGCAGCATCGGCAGCGCCGAATCTGCCGCGGTGAGCGTTGAGAATTGGGATCGGGCGACGATCCCGAGCAGCGCCGGTACACCCGCGAACAGCAGCAGGCCGAGCGCGTTGAGGCCGACGCCGATGCGGACGGCGCGATCGTCACGCGCGCCGAAGATCTTCTGCAGCAGGCCCGGCGACACGATGAATGGCGGCACGATAATCGCCAGCGTCGACAGGCCCGGCGATCCGGCGCGCCAGAAGGCCCAGTACTCGCCGGTTGGCCGGATCGCTGAAAGTTGATGGATCCCGCCGGCGGCGGACAACGCCAGCGCCAGCGCGGCGGCGAACCCGATCATCTTTACTGTGAGCTGAGCCACGTTGACCCAGGCGGACGTCAGCAGCCCGCCGGCAGCGAAGTACACCGTGATGACGACGCCGCCGATGGCGCAGCCGAGCCACGGCGCCGCGCCGGTGACGGCGCCGATGATCGAGCCGATCGCCCAGAGCTGTCCCGCGAGGATGAACAGCGACCCGATCCAGAGGATCGCCGCCGCAAGACCACGCACTTTCGCGCTGTAGCGATGCTCGAGATAATCGCCGACGGTGCGGAGCTGGTGGGCTTCTGCCTGCCGCCGCATCGCCGGACCGATCCAGAACGCAAGGACGAGCGATCCGATCCCCGCCGATCCGACCCACCACGCGGCGCTGATGCCGTAGGTGTACCCGAGCGCGGTGGCGCCCACGGTCGATCCCGCGCCGATGTTCGCCGCGAGCATCGTGGAGAAGATGAGGCCGGGGCCGAGCCGTCGCCCTGCGACGAAGAAGTCGCCGGCGCTGCGCACGCGCCGGCCGATCCACAGGCCGAGCGCCATCAGCGCCAGCGAGTACGCGACCAGGATGGTGAGGTGAGGGTTCATGGCGGCAGGCCTGAAGGCCTGCACTACTTCAGATCGCGGGCCGCGGGATATCCCGGAATGCCGGTCGCCTGGCGCGCGGCGCGCACGATCGCGTCGGCGACGGCCTGCGCGGCGAGCGCGCCGATGCGGCTGACGTCGGCCGATCCCGGCTGCGCCCCTGTCGCGATCGAGAAGATCGCGTCGCCGTCTCCCATCGTGTGGCTTGGATAAATGGCGCGAGCGAAGCCGTCGTGCGCCATCTCGGCGACTTTCGTCGCCTGCGTCTTCGTCAGCGTCGCGTTCGTGGCGACGACGGCCAGCGTCGTGTTCTCGCCGATGCGGGCGGGCTGCCGCAGCGCGCCGGATGTCAAAAGCGATCGCGCGTCGGCCAGCGATTTGCCATCCGCCGTGCGGACGCCGGCCACGACTTTGCCGGACGCCGGGTCGATGATGTCGCCGGCGGGATTGATCGCCACGAGTGCCGCGACGATCAGGCCGTCGGGCATCTGAAGGGCGGCGCTGCCGATGCCGCCTTTCATCGCGCGATTTGCCCCGGCGCTTTTTCCGACGGTGGCGCCCGTGCCCGCGCCCACGTTTCCTTCCGCGACCGGAGCCGTCGAGGCGGCCTGCGCCGCACGATAGCCGCAATCCGCCGTGGGCCGGATCTTCGGATTCGCGCCGACGTTCAGATCGAACAGGCTGGCTGCGGGAACGATCGGGACGTTAATAGATGTGGCGGCCTTGAAGCCGATGTTCTTTTCATCGAGGTACCGCATGACGCCGGTACGGCTGTCGAGGCCGAACGCGCTCCCGCCCGACAGGCTGATCGCGTACACCTGCTGCACGAGATTGACGGGCTTGAGCACGTCCGTTTCCGCGCTCGCGGGCGCGGCGCCGCGCACGTCCACGCCGGCGGTCGCGCCGCCCTCGACGAGAATCGCGGTGCAGCCGGTCGGACGCTCCGCGAGCGTGTAGTGCCCGACTTTGATGCCGGGCACTGCCGTCAGCGTCAGATTCTTCGCCTGCGCATGAACGGACGGGGCGGCCACCGCCAGTGCCGCGGACGCCATCGCCGCCGCGACGATCGCTCTCATCTCTGGTGCATAGTAGCTCACGAGTAAGTCGCCTGCACCCGCTTCGAGCGCGTCAAGTACGCGAACCAGGCGCCGTAGTAGAGCAGCGACGCGATCAGGATGATCGTAGCGTCTCCGGGCGGGCGGTTGTTTGGTGAATACGGCGTCGCGTAGGCGACGAGGTCGATGATTGCGGAGAAGGCGAGCGACGCCTTGGCGATGCTGACGGCGCCGGGCTTCAGTTGAAACAGCGCAAGGCCTGCCGCGATGCCGAGGCCCGCGGCCAGCAACCGCGCGAGCAGGATGAGCCCGAGACCCGCCCCGCGGCTCGACAGCTCATCGACCAGCCCCGACATCGTCATCGCCAGGTTGATCGGCTGCCAGACCAGCAGCAGCCCGCAGAGCACGAGCAACCAGCCGCGAATCCTCATTCCGTCGTTAAGATACTTCGGTGCGTCTCGTCATTGTTCATCACGGTGAGGCAATGGGACCGGAAATCGACCCACGCCGGCCGTTGTCGCCGTGGGGCAGAGAAGCCGTCGAGCGGCTCGCGGCGTATGCGGCCACCCGGAACGTCAAGCCGGCGGTCATCTGGCACAGCGGCAAACTCCGCGCGAAGGAAACCGCCGAAGCGTTCTGGCGCGCGTGCAATCCCTTCGCGGAGTTTTCGGCGACGCGCGATCTCCAGCCGAACGATCCGCCTGAGTGGATGCGCGATCGCCTGCGCGGCGAATCGCGCGACATCCTGATTGCCGGCCACTTTCCGCATCTTCCGCGCCTGCTGACATTGCTGCTGACCGGAACCGATGGCGATCCCGTGCCGTTCCCGCAGAATGGCCTCGTCGCGTTGCTGAGTACTGATGACGGCGAGACGTTCAGCGAAGAGTGGCGGCGCGATCCACGAGCAGATCCCATGCGCGCCTGACGTGGCGTTCGGCGGTCTGCAGATGTCCGATGGCCAGCCGAAGCGCCGTGCCTTCGCGAAGCCGCGTATGTGAGAGAAAGACCTCGCCGGTCTGATTCACAAGGTCCAACAGCCGCTCGTTGGCGGCATCGAGGCCGTCTGCCGGCATCGAGCCGTCTGCCGGCTTCCACCTGAAGCACACGACGCTCAGCGGCACCGGCGCCAGGCGCTCGAAATCCGGATGCGCGTCGACCCACGACGCGAACAACTGCGCCAGCCGGATGTGTCCGGCGAGATGCGCGCGGATGGCCTTCGCGCCAAACGATCTCAGGATCATCCACAGCTTCAGCGATCGGAACCGGCGGCCAAGCTGGATGCCGGTGTTCATCAGATTTCTCCTGGCCGCGTCGGCCTCATCACCGGTCAGGATGAACTCCGGCGTCAACGCAAAGGCGGCTCGGAGCGTGTCCATGCGCCTGCAGTAGAACGCGCTCAGATCGACCGGCGTGAACAGCCATTTGTGCGGGTTGACGACGAGCGAGTCCGCGCGACCGGCGCCGGCAAGCACGTGCGCGTGCGACGGCAGCATGGCCGCAACGCCCCCGTACGCCGCATCCACATGCAGCCACAGATGCTCACGCTCGCAGATGTCCGCGATGGCCGGAACGGGATCGATGCTCGTCGTCGATGTTGTCCCGACCGTAGCGACGACGGCAATCGGCAGAATACCGGCGGCCCGGTCGGACGCGATGGCGCCGGCCAGCGCTGCCGGGTCCATCCGGTACTCCGCGTCGACGGAAATCTTTTTGAGCGATTCCTGACCCAGACCGATGGCCATCACGCTCTTGTCAATCGATGAGTGTGTCTGCTCCGAGCAGTACACGCGAACTCGCGGTAGATCCGATCGCCCGGCAAGCCCTCGTACGCGGACATCACGTACGGCGATTTCCCGCGCCGCCAGCATCGCGTGCATGGTGCTGATGGACGCGGTGTCGTAGATCACGCCTTCGAAGCTGTTGGGAAGGCCGATCAGTTGTCTCAGCCAGCCGAGCGTGACCGCTTCGAGCTCCGTGGCCGCCGGCGACGTCCGCCACAGCATCGCCTGCTGATTGATCGCCGCGGAGAGAAAATCCGCGAGCACGCCCGGCGCGCTCCCGGTGATCGCAAAGTATGCGAAGAACCCGGGATGATTCCAGTGGGTCAGGCCGGGCACGAGCACGCGCTCGAAGTCGGCCATGATCGCCTCGAACGGCTCACCGTCTTCAGGCGCTGCCGTCGGAAGCGCCGCGGTGATCTCGCCGGGCTTGACGCGCGACAGGACCGGATAGCGTTCGGAGTGCTCGAGGTAGTCGGCAATCCAGTCGACGAGCGCGTGACCGTGACGCCGGAAATCTGCGGGGTCCATCACCCGCGCATCATACCCCCCGCCCTACTTGGATTCAGTCGTGACCGTAACCGGGGAGAGCAGCCGAATCGTGATCGGCTCGCCCGCGCGCAGCGTCGCGACGCTGCGGTCGCCGGCCTGAACGACCGCGGCGCCTGCGCCCGCGCCGGCGAGACCGCCGACCGCTGCGCCCTTGCCGCCGCCGAGAATCGCGCCGAGGATCGTGCCGGCGACCGCCGCGCCGCCCATCTTCGCCGCGCTCGAGTTGCCCTTCGCGTCGCCCTCGCGCTCGACGGCCGCCGTCGAAATCGGCAGCCGCGTGCCGTCAGCGAGCACGATCGTCTGGAAACGAATCGCGAGCTTCGCCTGTTCCTTGAACTTGCCGCCGCGTTCGACCTGCGTCACGTAGCCGATGGCGCGCGAGCCGGCCGGAATCGCGACCCGGTCGGCGACTTTCACGTCGCGCGTCACGCGCGCTTCGACGCGATCTTCGACACGGGCGCGCTCGCTGGTCACCGTCGTGTCGCTCTGCAGACCGATCACCGAGTCGGTCGAGACGACGAGCTCATCGAAGGTGTGCTGCGGCGGGGCAGGCGGCGGCGGTTCCTGAGCGACGCGCTCGACCGTTTCAGTCCGCGCCGGCGGCGCGGCAGGCTCCGGCGCGGGTGCCTGCGCGACCGGTGCAGGCGCGCTCGGCTTCGGCGCCGGCTTCGGCGCTGGCGCTGCGGCTGCCGCAGGCGCGGGCGTCTTCTTCGGCGTCTTCGCCGCTTTTGCCGGCGCGACAATGGCCTCGGTTTCCTGAACAGACTGTGCTGGCTCGATCGCCGGCGCTGCCGATGCCGTTTCGGTAGTCGTCGTCACGGGCGCCGTCACGGCGACGGTCGCGGGTTCTGGCGCTGTGTTCTGGCGGAGCGCGAAATAGCCGCCCGCGCCGGCTGCGGCGATACACGCCAGCCCGACAGCGGTGAACGCGACCTTATTTACTGGCATTGCGGATCTCCTTGTCCCACGTCTTACTGAGCAAGCCCCGTACCCATAGCTGATATCGGCGGAACGGCGTAAACCATTGACCTTTCTGCAATTTACAGGATTGTCATGGGGAAACCAAGTGTCCGTAGTCAGTGACCCTGTCCTGCTCTGAGAGCAGGAGGTAAACTGCCAAACTTGAGCTCCCGTTCCCCCGACATCATCGTCATCGGCGCCGGCATCGTCGGCTGCGCCGTCGGATACGAACTCGCGAGTCGCGGCGCGTCGGTGCAGATCGTCGACGACCGTCAGCCAGGCATGGGCGCGACGCAGGCGTCCGCGGGAATGCTCGCGCCATTCACGGAAGCCAAGGATCGCAACACGACGTTTCTCGACCTCGCCGTCAGAAGCCTCGATCTCTACGATGAGTTCGTGGCGCGTGTCGCGGAGACGTCGAAGATGCCCGTCGGCTACAAGCGCACCGGCACGATTGACGTCGCGTCCACGGAAGATCGCATGGCGTCGCTGCGTGACGTTGCGTCGCGGCTGGCGTCCCGGGGCGTGTCGCTGTCGATGCTCGGCGCCGCGGATGCGCGCGCTGAAGAGCCGCAGCTCGGCAATTCGGTCGTTGGGGCGCTTCTCATCGGCGCTCATGGCTACGTCAGGGCCGGTGAGCTGACGCGCGCCCTGGTGACCGCGGCGCGGTGTCACGGCGCTCACGTTGTCGAAGGCAGCCGCGTCCGTGGCATCACGACGCGCGAGCGCGATCTCGTCGTCGAAACGGCACGCGGGTCGCTGACGGCCGGCGCGGTCGTCGTCACGGCGGGAAGCTGGTCCGGACAGATTGACGTCGGTAACGGAGGCCCGCGTGTCCCTGTGCGGCCGGTCCGTGGTCAGCTTCTGCATCTGGCGTGGCGCGGCACGCCGCTGCGCCGCGTCACCTGGGGCGATCACTGCTATCTCGTTCCCTGGGACGACGGCACGGTCCTCCTCGGCGCGACCATGGAAGAGGTCGGGTTCGACGAGCGGACGACGGTTGATGGAGTACGTCGCCTGATGACCGCGGCCTGCGAGCTCGTGCCGGCGGCCGCGGACGCCACGTTCACCAGCGCGCGCGTCGGCCTTCGTCCGGGCACCCCGGATGCACTGCCGATCGTCGGCTGGTCGAAGGCGCTGCCCAATCTGATGTACGCCACGGGCCATTTCAGAAACGGCGTGTTGCTCTGTCCGCTGACGGCGCAGATCGTCGCCCGCGCAATCATGGACAACACGATCGATCCCGCGGTCGACGTGATTGGGCCGCAGCGATTCGGGGCGTTGTGAGCAGCGGCGACACCTTCGCGGCGTGGCAACGCGAGCATGCGGCGGCGCTCGCGGAGCTGCAGGAGGCGCAGCGCGTGTATCACCGCACTGTCGCCGCCACCGCATTTCAGGGCGCGGCCGAAGAACCCTCGGCCGAGGAAATGCGGCGGGCGTCGCTCGACGCGCTGGATGCGGCGCGGATCAGGCTCGACGAAGTGCGCGCGCGGCAACCGGAGACGACGGAGTAGAATCGCGGCTCGATGAAGCTCAAGCGCACGTACAGTTCCCGCGAGGTCGCCTCGCTCACCGGACTGACCGCGCGCCAGTTGCAGCTCTGGGACGCGAGCGGCCTTGTCGCGGCGACGATTCCCACCCACAGGACCGACGCCGGCGGCTATACCGAACGCCGCTATACGCCGATCGAACTGTTCGAGCTGCTCGTGCTGGCCGATCTCCGGCGACGCGGGTTCAGCGTCCATCAGCTTCATCAGATTCTGGAAATTCTTCAGCGGCGTTTTGGCGCGCGGCTGTTCGACGCGACCGGCGGCGGCGGACGCGTGCAGCTGCTGACCGATGGACGCGATATCTACGCGCGCACCGATCGCGGCGAGTTCTTCAATCTGCTGCAGCAACCGACGCAGCCGCTGCTCGTGGTGGGAAACGAAGGCTTGTTGAAGGAGCTGAGCTCGACGTTACGTACGCGCAGGCCGCGCAAACGTGCGACGCGCGCTAGCGGATCGGGAAAATCTCTTCGAGGTCGTCGGCCGGCCGGGGGATGACGTGCACGCCGACCAGCTCGCCGACGCGGCGGGCGGCGGCGGCGCCGGCGTCGGTTGCGGCTTTCACTGAGCCCACGTCGCCACGGACGATCGCGGTGACGAGACCGGCATCGACTTTCTGCCAGCCGACAAACACCACATTTGCCGTCTTGCACATCGCGTCGGCCGCTTCGATCATGCCGACCAGGCCGCGCGTCTCGACCATGCCGAGCGCGTCGCCGACGTCGCGTCTGGCCCTGTCGGTCTTGTCTGCGGCTTTGTCGGCGGCCATGTGCCGACCATTCTATGCGAACAACCCCGGAAAGCGAGCAGTGTTGATCGCGTAGCCTGGGAAGATCGGCGCCGCATCGCGGACGCCGAGGTGGCGGACGACAATTTCTCCGAAGACATCGCGGAAGTCGGTCGTGACGGCCAGGTCGCGGCCTTCGTAGCGTCGATCGACGGACAGACCGGGCCAGCGGCCATACACCTTGCCGCCGCGTACACCTCCACCAATCGCCATCATCGCGTTGCCGTGGCCGTGATCCGTGCCGCGGCTGCCGTTCTCATGCACCGCCCGTCCAAACTCCGACATCGTCAGGACGACGGTGTCCGCCATCCGCTCGCCGAGATCGATGACGAGCGCCGAAATGCCGCGGGCGAAATCGTCGAGTCGCGTCGCGAGCTGCCCCTGCGACGAGCCCTGGTTGATGTGGGTGTCCCAGCCGCCGACATCGGCGAATGCGACCTCGAGCCCTACCTCTGCTTTCACGAGCTGCGCAATCTGCCTCAGCGCCTGCCCGAACGGACTGCGCGGGTAGTCAGCGCCGTTCTCGGGCTGATAGCGGGACGGATCGGCGCCCTGCAGCATCCTGATGGCGTCGAACGCCTCGCGCCCGGTACCGCCGAGGACGCGATCGCGCGCCTCGGCGTAGAGTGATTCGAAGGTCGCGCCCGCATTCGTCTGTCCCGCGCGAATGCCGAACTGCGAGATCTGATTCATGGCGACGGCCGGTGCCGATCCCTGCAGCATCCGCGGCAACTGTGGCGTCAGCGAGACGGCCCTGAAGGGCGCGTCGTGTTCGGCGTGCCTCGCCTGCAGATATCGATTCAACCAGCCATCGGACGTCGTCTTCACACCGGGCGTCGCCGTCTCCATGTAATCCTGCGCGTCGAAGTGCGAGCGAGTGGCGTCGGGCGACCCGCAGGCGTGCACGATTGCGAGCGCGCGCTGATCCCAGAACGGCTTGAGCGGCAGCAGCCGTGGATTGAAGCCGAAGAAGCCGTCCAGGTCGACGGCGGCCTCGCCGGCGGATCCGGGCGGCGCTATCGCGATCGTCGGCCGCGCGCGATAGTACTCAGGCTCGCCGAAGGGCACGACGACGCTCAAGCCGTCGACGGCGCCGCGCTGGAAGATCGCAATGAGCTGTTTCGCGCGTCCGTTCCGGCCTTGCGCGTATGCCGTGCGTGTCAGAAACGACGGCGCGAATCCCAGGCTGACCAGGGCGAACGCGCTGTCTTTGAGGAAGACCCGTCGCGACAACATTTGTTTATCTCCGCTGAAAGTCAGGAGCGCCCAGCGCGATGCCGTCCGGCGTCGCATTCGACACGACGACGCCGCGAATCTTGTTGGCCGTGAGCGCCAGGCCGAAATTCATTCGTCCGACAAGGGCGCCGGTGTTTACCCACGCGTCGGCCGTGTCCTTGTAGCCGGTCGGCGGCTGGCACTGATAAAGCGGCATGCCGAGCTCCGCGATTTGCCGCACAAGCGGGCGGGCGTCATGCACGTCGGCGCCCGTCGCGCGCACGGCGCTGACGACGAACTCGAACGGCGTTTTGACCTTCGCGCGATACGCGTCGGCCGAGAAGAACTCCGGCGAGGTCAGGATGGCGCGCACGACTTCGCGCAAATCGCCGTCGGTGTCGCGAAAGCGTGCCGCGACGCGATCGACGAGCGCCGGCGGCGGGGTGTCGCTGACGAAGCGGCGCACGAGCTTCGTCGCGATGAACCGCGCGGTCGACGGGTGTCTCGCGAGGATGTCGAGCACTTCCTCGCCGTCGTGCTCGCCCCCGCCTCGTCTGATGACGTGGCCGAGCACGACCTTCTGTCCGTCGTCATGGAGGCGCGCGTTGAACGTGAACCCACCGCCTGCCCGCGGACGATCGATCGTCCAGCCGGTGAACGCGCGCGCGACCTCGGTGACGTCCTGCTGCGTGTACCCGCCATCCACGCCGAGCGTGTGCAGCTCCATCAGCTCGCGGCCGTAGTTCTCGTTCAGTCCCTTCGGCGCGTTCGGCCGCGTGCTCCGCATCGGCGGGCCGTGCGGGCCGGCGGGGTCGATGCTCATCCAGTTATCGAGGTAGAAGAGCATGGCCGGACTCTTGGCGGTCGCCTCGAGGAGATCGCGGAACCTGCCGAAGACGTGCGGGCGGATCACGTCGCGCTCGTACGACGTCAGCAGGAACCGGTCGACGCCTTTTCTCGCGTCGACATTGAAATGGTTGAACCAGAAGTCGACGAGCACTTCCTGCAGCTGCCGCGTGCTGTACGCCGCGCGGATGATCTTCTGTTCCTGCAGCTCGAGGACGACGCTGTTGGCGCGCTGCTGAAGCTCCGGGTCGGGCTTCGCGTCGCCCGCCGCGCCGTTCGTGGCCGCCGCTTGCCGCGCCTTCAACTGCGGAATCTCGAACCTTTCGGCGATCTCATGCGAGCTGAGCCGAAGCGTGGTCAGGTCGGCGAGCCGCGCGTCGACCTCGGCGTCGGCCAGCCGTTCGGGATGAAGCTGCTCGTCGATGTAGCGGTCGACGCCGACGGCACGGACGTGCTCGGTGTCGCCGGGCCGCGCCCCGAATGAGACGCGCTCGAGCACGTGGCTGATTGTGCGGTTGTCGTTCGGCGTGGCGGCAATTGCTGCCACGCCGCAAAGCAGGACGCCGGCAATTCGGGCGGTCATAGGTACCTGGCTTAGACCGCCCGACCGGTCAGTACGTAAAATCTGCTACGTCGCGGCCACGAGCTTCAGGTCGAGGCCCCTGGCTTCGCCGTCGCCGAGCGAGAACTCCGTCGCGCGATCTTTGATGCGGTCCAGGAATTCAGGATCCTGGACCTCGCCCGGCTCGATGTAGTCGAGTGCAATCGCGTAGTACTCCCCGGGCGGCAGCCCGCGGACCTTGTACTTGCCGTCCTGATCGGGGCGGCCCATGTTCACGTAGCGCGACGCGAATCCCCATCGCTGGCGATCGCGCGCGAACATCACGACGGTGAAATCCTTGACGGGTTCGTTTCTCGCGCCAGCGACGCTGCCCGACACGTCGCTCAGCGTGGACGTGAGCTCGAGCTCGACGCCGCTGATGTCTTCGTTCGCGCGGACGTCGATGCCGCCGTCGGTGACGTCGACGCCGTTGAGCCGGACGGCTTTGATGGCCATCTGGGGCGAACCCGGACCGGAGTTCTGGCGAATCAGCTGACGGCCCGGCTGCAGCTTCATCTCGAACGTCCCGTCGTCGTTGATACGCCCGATGCCGGGGCTGGTGAGAATGCCGAACTCATTCGACGCCGGCAATGCGAACAGCTGCAGGCCGCGAGCCGCGCCAGGCGTGTCAGCGCCGGCCACGACGACGCGGCCGGTGACGGTCGACGGCTTCACGCCGGTGATGCGCAGGCCGTTGATGTCCTCTCCGGCCACCGTCACGTTGGCTTGTGCGACTTCCGCGCCCGCCGCGGCGAGGCCCGTCGGCCCCTGGGCGCGCAGGATGTAATCGCCCGGCGAGACGTTCGCGATCGAGAAGCTGCCGTCCGGCCGCACCTGGTTCGCGCCGGCCGCAGCAGCGCTGAAGCCGGTGGTCTGAATCATGAGGATGATGGCGCTGACAAGCGGTTTGCCCTCGGAGTCGACCGCCGTGCCGCTGACGCGCGCGAGCCGTGTCGGCGAGAGCGCGATGTTCAGGTCGCTCAGGGTCTGTCCGACGGCGACGGTCACGCGCTGCGCTTCGGCGACGTTCGGCGTGTTGGGGAAGTACGTCGGCGCGTAGCCGGCTCGATCGGTTGACGCCGTGTCGAGGACGTTGATGCCGCTCCGAAGCGTCGCCGAGATGTAGTACTGGCCCGGCGGCAGGGCGAAGATCCTGAACTCGCCGATGTCGTTCGTCGTGCTTTGCCGGCCGACGGGCGTGAGCTGACGCCTGCCCTGTATGTACTGATAGCGCATCGCCATCACCTGCACATCGGCGGTGGCTTCGCCTGTTTCGTCGACGATGCGGCCGGTGATCACGCCGCCGCGCGGCAGGCTGAAATCGACCTTCTCGATCGTCTGGCCGTTTGAAATCTGCAGCGGCTTGCCGGCCTCGAACGGACGCGTCTGGCCGTACTGCAGCTGAACAAAGCTGCCCTTGCTCGCGTTCAGCTGATAGCGTCCGGCGGGAAGCTCCTTGATCTCGTAGGCGCCGTTGTTGTCGGTGGTGGAGAGGCGGTTCTCGCGAATCTCTGGCGAGATCGCGCGGACCTGCGCTTTGCGCAGCGGCTGGCCGGTCGCCGCGTCAAAGACGTGGCCGCGAATAATCGCCGTCGACGGCTGTGCCGAGATGTCGCGCGGCGGGGCGGGAAAACCGGGAGGAAGGGGCGGAGGCGCCTGGGCTGCACAGACGACCGACCAGAACACCGCCGCCAGGAACGCCGAGAACACTCGCGACATACGCACCTCGTCGCATCTGAGAAGTTGAGAATCTAAGAATACGCGGATTTGAGATTCTCAACTTCTCACATTCTCAGATTCTCGAATTATCGGATGCGCACGCGGCTCTGCTCGCGCATGAACTGCTGCACGTAATACGGTCCGCCGGTGCCGCGGCCCGTGGACCCGCTCGCCTTCCACCCGCCGAATGAATTAATCCCGGGCCAGGCCCCGGTCGTGGCGCCGGCCCGCCGGTTCACGTAGGTGACGCCCGCCTCGATGCGATCGAAGAACCGCCGAATCTCCGCATCGTCCTCGGAAAAGATGCCCGCCGTCAGACCGTACTCGGTGTTGTTCGCGAGGTCGATCGCCTGGTCGAGTGACGTCACGTCGCCGATGACGGTGATAGGGACGAAGAGCTCCTCGGCGAACAGCGGGTGGCCGACCGGCAGGCCGTCGATGAGCGTCGGCTCGACGAAGTGTCCGTGGGAGAAGTCGCCGCCGGTCAGACGCCGCCCGCCAGTGAGGATGGTGCCGCCGTCGCGCGTCGCCTTCGCGATCGCGTGTTCGTACGTCGTCACGGCGTCTTCATTGATGACCGGGCCGAGATAGACATCGCGGTTCAACGGGTTGCCGATTTTGATTTTCTTCGTCTTCTCGACAAGCAATCGCACGAATTCCGCGCGGATCGTCTTATCGAGGTACACGCGCGAGCAGGCGGAGCACTTCTGGCCTTGCGCGCCGAAAGCCGAGCGCATGACGCCGTCCGTCGCTTTGTCGAGATCGGCGGTGCGCGTGATGATGGCGGGATTCTTCCCGCCCATTTCGATGATGAGCGGCCGGGGCACTCTCCGCGAGGCGTTGTCGCGGATCAGATGCATGCCGACCTCTTTCGATCCCGTGAACACGATGCCGTCGACGCCCGTGTTGTCGACGAGTTCCTGTCCCGCCGTGCCTCCGCTGCCCGTGATGAAGTTGAACACCCCGGGCGGAATGCCGGCGTCGACCATCACCTCGAGCAGTTTGTATCCGAGCAGCGGCGTCGCCGACGCGGGCTTGAACACCACGGTGTTGCCGGCGACGAGCGCGCCGCCGGCCGGCCCCGCGGCGAGGGCGAGGGGAAAGTTGAACGGCGAGATCACCGCCCAGACGCCGTACGGGCGAAGGACACTCGAGTTCTCTTCATCCGGGCCGAGCGTCCCCAGCGTGGTCTCGAAGTTGTGATGCTGTTCGACCTGCTGGCAGTAGTACTCGATCAGATCCGCGGACTCTTCGACGTCGCCGACGCATTCGAGCCGGTTCTTTCCCGCTTCATAGCCCATCAGCGCCGACAGTTCCCACCGGCGCGCGCGAATGCCGTCCGCCACCTTCTTCAGCAAGGCGACTCGCTCGGTCCACGGACGCGCGCTCCACGCCGTATACGCCGTCCGGGCCGCGGCGATCGCCTCGCGCGTCTGCTCCCGGCTCGCGCTTTGAAACGTTCCGAGCAGAATTCGCGTGTCGATTGGGCTTCGGTCGTCGAACTCGCTGTCGGCGCGGACCTCGTGTCCGCCGATCACGAGAGGGAAGCTCCTGCCGAACGACCGCCTGACGCTCGCGATGGCGGCGTCGATCTCGCGGTGGAGATCCTCCATCTGATCGCCGCTCATCGTCGCGTAGGTGATCTTCTTCATTGGAGCGATTCGTTGAGAAACCGGACGAGTGGAGCGATCTTGCGAAAAACGTCGATCATTCCCTTGTAGAACGTCGGCCCGATCGCGAACTTCGCCGGAAACTCCTTGCCGGCGAGGAATTGACGATATCGCAGATAGTCCGCCGCTTCGTGATCCCTGGGAAA
>Ga0153915_10001165_pt1 | contig 24248 bp, 22 predicted proteins | sample Opewatmetagenome_2_FD_107003 | JGI IMG/M metagenome (GOLD analysis project Ga0153915, IMG submission 107003) | Freshwater wetland microbial communities from Ohio, USA - Open water 3 Core 3 Depth 3 metaG | ecosystem: Environmental > Aquatic > Freshwater > Wetlands | place: USA: Ohio, Lake Erie...
GGCAATTACAGGGTGATTTAAAAGATCAGAAAGCAATACTGGCAAAAAACCTGTTACGCACCTGGGTATATGTCAACGACTTATATTCTAACTATAAACAAATGACAGAGGCGCGCGCCAGGTTATTTAATGAAGAAAACCTGAATAACAAAACACACTTTGTCGCCAGTACTGGTATCGGCGGAAAGATCGGAACAAAAACCAACACAATGGTGAGTATGAACGCTCTTTCAGTAGCCGGTCTTAAAAACAACCAGGTAGCTTACCTGCGCCCAGAAAACGCCATGTGCCCATCGTATAAATATAATGTGACTTTTGAGAGGGGCAGCAAAGTATCCTATGGCGACCGGGCGCACATCTTTATCTCGGGAACAGCAAGCATAAACAAGTTTGGAGATTTGCTTTTCCCGGGGGATATATTAAAACAAACTAACCGCACTCTCTCCAATATTAAAGCAGTGCTTAAATCAGGCAAGGCCTCTCTAAGGGAGCTGGCTTTTCTTATAATTTACGTAAAATACCCTAAACACGCTGGAATTGTAAAGAAAACGATCGGTAGTTTATTGCCGGATCTGCCTTGCGTTTACCTGCAGGCGCCGATCTGTCGAAAAGAATGGCTTGTGGAGATCGAAGGCGTGGCTATTTTAAAAGAAAACAACAAAAGGTTCCTTCCCTTTTAACGCTTTCCAAAAGCGTCCTTAAGCACCTTTCCCTCTTGTTTTGACGCGGTAACTCCGGTAAGATAAGCAAGCGTAGCGAATATATCCGTATGTTCTATCTGCCTTGAAATGGTTTTACCTTTTTTGATATCAGGGCCATAAATATACATCCAGACAGGCATACGCTCAGCCTTGGTAAAATCATTATGTTGCATATAATAGGCGTTGCGCGTGTGGTCAACCGTAACGATAAAATAAGTATTATCCTTGTAGAACGGGTCCTCTTTGATCAGGTTCCATATCCGGTAGATCTCCTCATCGCTCTTCTTTAATGCTAAAGCGTATTCGCTGAAAGTTCCGAAATGCGCGCTTTCCACATCAGAGATCATATAATCTATATATACGGGATGAAACTGTTTTACGATCACCTTGATCGCCTCATAAAACGGAAGACTGTTCCAGTGAGCGTAAAACGGCAGGCGCGGATGATCCAGCGGCTGGCTGTTTAATATATCCTTATACCTGCGCATAAATTCCTTTAATTGGGGAGTCGCGACATAAGTAAATTCTTGTGAACAATCAATCCCCATAAACCCGATAAAAGCAGGATAAGTATCCTCCCCGAATCCCGGGCAATTCACGCATACTCTATCGTTTATCGTCCAGATATTCACTTCCCAGAATTTGGTCTTGGCTAACCTGGTCTTCTTCCTGAGGTACTGCGCCAAAGATGGGGCATAAAGCGTCTCAATGAAAGAAGCGTACTTCCTGCCGGAGATTATCGCGCTCAAACTTGGCACGTGGAACGCCATATTCACGGAAGCTAAGTTATTGTACAACGTGCCTTCCTTAAGCATCTGGTTCCAGATATGCGGCATATACTGATGTGTCGAATCATCAATGCTTTCAGAGTTGCGTAAGCCAGCGAAAGTGATTATCACGATATTGGGTATCTTCTGCTCTTCAGCTTTGGCGCAGATCAAACCCTGGCCCAGCAAAAAAACAAGAAACAAAACCGCCAGCTTTTTAATCGGCATCTTTACGCTCCGCCTTGATCTTATTCATATGCATATTGTAAAGCACCCAATTTTGTGTCTGAATGAAACTGCTTTTCCTGAATCCGATCTCGGAAACAGAGGGTAATTTTTCTTTTTGCAGGATAACACCGTTTTTAGAGTTGATCTTGAAGATCTCCGAATCAATATCAGCCAATACCGTGCGCGCCTCGAAAGTTTCCCCTAAATCCACCGTAGAGACCATCAGCTCAAGCGTGCCTGTGGATTCCTTAACTGCCCTAAGCATGCAAAACAGCTCAACGGCAGGTTTAAGCACTGTCTTCCAGGAAAGCGCTCCGTTTTTAACATCCAGAGAAGCGAGGAAAATCTGATTATACGATATAAATGGAAATAAAAGATACCCATCTGCCAAGAAATAAGTTTTCAGGTCGCGGTAATTTGCCGAGACAAGTTTATAGATATTCAACCCGCTGTCTAAGCGTATCTGCTGCACCCAAGTTGGCTTATCCGAAACGCTATCCAGGGAATAAGCGCTGACGCGCTGGAATGGCGCGATGACCAAAAGCATATTATCGTAAGCCTCCAGGCTGTACCAATAGTAGTCCGTCGGAGCGGAGATCACCCAACCCGTAGGCTCATTGGGGTTGGCCACTTTCACGGGGAAACCGGCATCATCCTTGATAAACAGTTTCTTCTCTAGGACACCTGTCTTTTTATTGATCAGGTAAACATTAAAACCATTGTGCAGGATAATATATTTCTCCGTAAAGAACCATTCCACCTGGTCGGATATCTCATTTTCCACAAAACGCAACATAAAAGCCTGTGTTAATTTAAGCCGGCTGTTAAATACCTGTATCCTGCTTAAGTCCGCGGCGAGCCCATAAATATTATCTTTATCAAAATAAACTTCCCGTAACTGGATCTCACTGGCTTTGAACTGATGATCTTCCTGCCTGATCCCGGTTAGCGGATCAACGGTAAACATTTTATCGGCGTTTACTACCGCGAATTTATCCTGCAAGAACCCGGTATACAGCCTCCTGCTTACAAGATCCGTAATCCCCCAGAGATACGCTCCGCTAGAGGCGTCTACGGCTACGATATTCGTAAAATCATTTATAATCATCTCGCCATTATAGAGATAAGCCCGGATACCTTCAAAATGCTCATAATAACTGGTCGGCATATTGGAAAAATGATTTCCGCAGCATATCCTCCGCATCCAAAGTATCTGGCCGCCCTCTTTGACGCAAATAAGCTGGTCTTTATCAAGCAGAAGGTAAAAATCCAACAGCTTCGGGCCTTTAATGATATTTAATGGCACCAGCGTTACATTCGCGCTTGAAATGTCATATTTCTTCAGATTCTCTGCGCCAGCTAAGTTAGCGCGGCTTACAGGATCGCTCTTAAACGGGCTATCCGCCAGCCCAAAACCATACAGGAGATTAACCAAACGCGTTTTAACGCCCTTATATTCAACCACTTCGCTGCCATAATTATCTTTCAAGAAAACCAGGAATTCTTTCCAGACAGGATCACGCAGGTTCAAAACATACTCTTGGATGGCCGGGAATATCGCATGGATAGGTAAGCGATAGGAAACCATATCAGAGACCATTTTGTTTATTTTCGCTTTACCGCCTGAACCCCTGGGAGAACGCTTAAGTAAAACAGACAAACCTAGAGCCGTAGCTTGCCTTTTTTTAAGTAACTCTTGAAGAATAGGATCGTTTTCTTTAAACGCAATGTTTTTGCCGAAGATATCATCACAGGTCAACGTATTATTGTCGGCGGTAAAAACAAACCTTCCGTAATTATTCACCAACCATCCCTGGGAAGCTTGAGTAACCTGCTTAAGTTCTATTGCGCCTTCATCGCTTTTAAATAGGTAAAGGGTATCTTCTATCTTAAATAATATTTCTTTATCCCCCGGGTAAATTACGCCTTTCAAAAGGCCTGGCTTGAGATTAAACCTGCGAAGTTCTGCTCCAGAATTAGTATCGTAAATTTTCAAGGCAGATGTATCTTTCTCCAAAACAACCCTTTGGCCGTTTAATACAGCCAATAAATATGATTTCTCCAGGTCAAAACGCGCCTGGTTTTTAAGCTCACCGGTAACCGGGTCTATCGCGTACAAATATTCGGACTCACGGGGTTTATAATAAATAACCTTGCCGCTACCTAATGCGATGAACTGCGTATCAAAAGATATAGAACGCTGATCGCTGATCTTATCTTTGAAATAACCCTTTTCCCAGAAATCCAATACGCTGTATTTCTTAGGCGCGTATTTTCTTAGCCAGAGGATGCGGCCTTTATCAGCGGATAAACACGCCATAACCCCATGGTTTGTCCCCACAAAAACACGCTTATCCATTTGTGCCGTTAAAGTGCAAACCGGCGAGAGAATGCCGGAGACCCCGACATAGGTACTCCACTCTAATTTTCCGTTTTCGGCGTTAAATCCCGAAAACCAGATCTCTTCCCTGGCATTGATCAAACCGACAATAACTGTTTTATCTATCTTGGCCGGTTTAACGCATAAAGTATACTCTCCCAGGCTTGTTTCCCATAAAATCTCAGGTTTAAGTATATCTGTGGCCTTAATCGCTGCGAACTTTCCGTTTAATTCTGTGAACAGAACGCCTTGCTCAAGAAGAAATTCATTGCCGTAAGCATCCTGATGAGGCGGCCGGGAAGTCTTTAAAAACTCTTCACCTGTGCCGTTCTCAACCGATAAGCTCCATAACCTCTGGCCTGTTAAAAGATCCAGGCAAAACACCCTGTACTCATTCCTAAGCAATACGATTGTTTTATCTACAGCGCAATACAAGGGCGTTTCTTCATACTTTTTGACCCACTGGCGCATATCAAAGTAAAAATCCTTAAGGTTATCGCTTGGCAGGTCAAAAGACCAAAGGCAAGTTACGGCAGAATTTATTTTATCCAAAGGAAGGCTTGTTTGTCCGGTAGAAACAATTCCCTCTTCCGGAACAAGAGCGGGGATTTTCCTGTTAACCCACAAATACGCGTCTTTTTGCAAAAGGTCATTCGTCCTGAATTTAAGCTTGAGGTTATTTATATAAACATGGTCAGCTTGCGGGTTAAGCTCATAAACCTTGAAATCATGATCAGCAGGATAAAAAGGATAATTTATATCGCGGGGAGTGTTGTTGAGGAAGAGCTCATCATTAAACAAATAGAGGCTGTTTTGGTTGTCCGTTGATGCGAAAGAATATCCGGGGCTAAAAAGAAAAATATAAAATAATAACAAGAATAGGAAAATAAAGGCTTTGCTTCTGGGCATGGATTTATCGCTCCTTGGAAGAGATTATAGCAAGCTGAAAGCAAAATGGAAGAAATATATATGTAAGCGCGACTGTAACCTTACAGAAACGCTAAAATATGTTATAATGATAAAAGTCAGGCTGATCCCTGATCTATCACCCATGCATAAAAAAACACAAATCGCTCTCCTTATATTTGCCCTCTTGATTCTGGTATATTTTATTTCCGCCACGGGCAACATTGAGATAAGCGACACCTACTTCTCTATCCAGACCGCCCAAAGCATAGTTTCAACGCATTCTTTATCCGCAGAAGGTTGCCGAAAAGGCTACTGTTACCAGTCAGCCAAGGACGGCAGGCTTTACTCCCGCTACGGATTAGGCTTAGCTTTTTTGTTCGTTCCTTTTATCCTACTAGGCCAGGTGATCAGTTGGCTTAGCGGGTTGCCGCAGTTATTAACCACCAACTTCCTTATTTCTTTCTATAATATTTTCTTTGGCGCGGGGGCTTGCGTGATAATGTTCTATCTGGCCAGGCTATTCAATAACTCTAACCGGGTATCTTTAGCCATCGCTCTGCTATTGGGATTAGGCACATTCTGTTGGCGTTACAGCGTATGGGATTTTTCAGAGGTAACGCAGTTATTTTTCCTGCTTGCCAGCATTTACTGCGCGTTGAAGAATTCACCTAAATACTTGATAATAGGAGGATTTTGCTTTTGCTATTTGATTTTATTGAAAGCCATCTATATACTCTACGCTCCGCTATTCATCATTTACATATTTTTGGGAAAAACAACCAAAGTAAAAGACGCCTTTAAACGTTCAGGCATATTCTTATCCGTCATTCTTTGCGGTTTTGGCTTCCTCCTTTTACTCAACAAGGCCAGGTTCGGTAACTTTCTTGAATTTGGCTATGGATTGGAAGCAAGCAGGTTCTATCTTTCCGGCATTAAACGGAATATCCCAAGGTTGTTATACTGGCTTGATAAAGGGGTCTTAGTTTACAACCCGCTGTTCATACTGGGGGCGCTGGGATATTATAAATTCTTCAGGTTATTCAAAAGGGAGGCTATTTTCTTTCTTTCCATTATCACGCTTAACCTTGTTTTGACTGCTTCCTGGCACGCCTGGTTCGGCGGCTGGTGCTGGGGGCCAAGATTCCTTGTGCCCGTAGCGCCTTTATGGTTATTGCCATCTTTCCTGTTCTTCTATAAAAAAGGCATTACCCGAATCATACTCATATCACTGATCTTCATATCTATGCTCATCCAGGGCTTAAGTATAATACAGGGCAACCTGGAATATCTGACACTCTGTAATGCCAATAACCAGGAAGGCCTGCGCAAAAATATGCCCGCCCAGATCATCGGCTCAATGATCATTTTAAAACACAAGATCATTAAAAAAGACAACTCATATAGATTGTCTGAATTCGGGGTTGATTCTGATTCAAAGGTTGACACTTCCGGCTCTACTCGTTACGCGGGGTTTGACATTTGGTATCTTAACGCGGCAAGATACTTTAATAAACCTGCATTAAAATACCTGCCTCTTCTTTTCCTGCCCTTTATCGTGATCTTGCTGATACGCGCATTCAAAGTAAGCGCCGATACTTAAAATGATATCTTTATCCATAAGATGATCGTCTATTAAATTATTACCTAACACCATAACAAAAAGGCCCTGCAGTTAGATGCAGGGCCTTTAAAGCTTTAAAACATGAATAACTTAAGCGGCTGGCTGGCCTGATATTTTGCGGTACACACAAGCCTGGGCTACCGCGGTAACAGGAATAGAGGCTAACAAACCAACGAACAAACAAAGAAAACCCGCTAGAGTGATCACAAATGATAAAAGGTAAAATCCCAAAAGATCCCACTTAACACCTTCGGTAATACGCGAGCTCTCTTTAAGCGCTTCAATAGGATTAGCGCCTTTATCAACGATCACGTAACCGAATTGCCCGAATTTGATCGCCCAGAATATCCCTGGGACAACAAGTAAGACCAATCCACCTATAACGATCAGCCAATAGAGAAAAGACGCGAACACAAAATCAATGAACGAGTTTAAGAAAGAAAAGAAATCGCCAGAACCGGCGGCTTGATTATTACTTAATTGCAGCGTTACTTTGGTAAAAACCATGGAAACCAAGGTCTGAAGGACAAAGAAGACCACAAACACCAGCAATGCCGTCAAAGGAAAATATTTTGCGGATTCGGATATCTTATTATGCGCTATAGTAACTAAAGCCGAAGAAATGATCAGGATCAAGAAAAGCAGAAAATTGCTTTTCATGGCATTCCATCCAAACCCAAATACCTCTTGCGTAGTGAACTTCTTCCCCATCACTTTAGCCCTCCTTCTTAATTAAAGCTATATTCTTTATTCGCGCCCTTTTCTGCCGCGGAACCCCGGTTTCTTCCTTCCGCCGCCGCTCCTGCGGTTTTCTCTATCCGGCGCCTTGCTGAAACTGCGGAATTTAGAGAAACCTCCTTCGCGGGGATTACGCTCAAACTTCGCTTTAAATGACCCGCTGCCTTCCTTATGCCTGGGAAAACACTCTTTACAGTATACCGGGCGGTCTCCGCTAGGCCTGAAAGGAACTTCGCACTCTCTCTTACAGTCCGCGCAGATAGCTTTAGTAAAACTTCTTTCCCTGAAACTATTATCACGGAAGTTATTCTCGCGGCTGCTTCTGTCAAAACGCCCGGGTTTATCAAACTGGCGGAAAGGTTTAACATAATTGCTAGCCGTAGAAGGCCTTTCTGGGGCGCGGCTGGCCAAAGCATCGATCTTTTTCTCCATGGAGATCAATTGCAGCTGCATTTTATTAATAAGCACCGCCAGGCTCGTTTCATCCTGCGGCTCAACAGCGACAACTTTACGCTTATAGACTCTTTTCATTTTGCTCCTTATCTGGTCCGATCAACCTTATCAGTATTATGGTTTATATTATACAGCCTTTCCGATATAAAGCAAACTCCTTCCCTATTGGAATAATTAACATTTTCATTTTACGTTGACTTTTACCTGCTTAAAAGACTGTAGATCAAGATACAAAATACAATTGAAGTAATAATAACATACGCGGTATCCCGTTTACGCGCAAAAGTAAAGATCGATACCGCTACTCGCGCTATGGGAGTTGCCAGCAATATGAGCAATCCCAGCTGGATCAATCCTCTTCCATGAAATGTAGAAGCATTGCCCAATATCCCCTGAACATTGCGTAAATAAGCAGGCCCATACTGAAAGACCTGATAATTGGCCTTCGCGGAACCGTGACGTAAGAGATATATTACTCCCCCTAAAAAAACTACCGCTGCCGCGGCGATCACGCCAACCCTTAATAGATTACCGATGATTATTTCCATCTCGTGATTTGCTGATCTCTGCTCTGTATTATTCATCTCAAGAACCCGCCTTTTAATCCCGAATAGATCATTTCTACCGCCAATACAAAAATGACTATGCCAAAGACCACCCGTAACTTTTTAGTCTCTGCGCCAAAAAGGTGGCGAGCGCCCAGGGACGAACCAAGCAGAACGCCAAGCATAACCGGCATAGTCAATCCCGGGTCTATGTATCCCTTATTGAGGTATATTCCCGCGCTTGCGGCCGCGGTAACCCCTATCATAAAATTACTCGTGGCTGTGGAAACTTTAAAAGGCAGTTTCATAACCTGATCCATAGCAAGAACCTTGACCGCTCCGGAACCTATGCCTAATAAGCCGGATAAAGTACCGGCTATAAACATCAGCCCGAACCCTGTGGGAACAGAAGCCGCGCTATATGATTTTGGCCCACCCAAGGTAGGATAATTTCCGCTCATCCTTAATCGCGCAGCAAGCCAATCCGGTTTAACCGTGCTTAGATCTCTACTTCTCGGCCTGCTTGAAATATAAGCGGAATAGATAAGCACAACACCAAAAATTATGGCTATAACCGGGGTAGAAAGCTGCAAAGCCAGAAACGCTCCGATAAGAGCGCCAACAGTAGTAGCGATCTCAAGGAACATCCCGATGCGGATATTGCTAAAACCTTCTTTAACATAAGCTGCGGCAGCCCCGGAAGAAGTAGCGATCACCGAAACAAGCGATGCGCCAATTGCATATCTAATATCCACCCCAAAAACTAAAGTAAGTAGGGGAATGATAACAATGCCGCCGCCTAAACCGGTAAGCGAACCCAAGAACCCGGCAACAATAGAACCTAACCAAATTAATATAGTAAATATTAATATGCTCATAATCACAAGGCGGGTTATTGCGTGATCTTAATTGATTTCATTGTCTCCCCATCGTAGAGGAGCTTTATAACAGGCTAGGTTCAGAAATGGATCTATCCATGTTTGCGTAATAGCCGTCTTTCTAATTCTTCAATCATCCTTTTCATTTCAGCTATTCTATGCTCTTTGCTGCCGGCTGCTCTTTGGACCACCTCTAGCTGCCTGATCTTCTCGTGAAGCCCATCTAATATATCCTTGGACTCGGTGATATCCTCAATGGCGATCAAAATCAGCTTTCTCTTATCGGCCTTTTGATAAATTTCCCGGGCATTCAACAACATTATCCGTTTACCAACGCCAAGAAAATCATGCTCAACCTCAAAGTTGTCAAAAGTCGTGGTTTTAGGAAGAATATCCTCCAATAACTCCCGCAGTTTCGGGATATCCCATTGGCGGTTACCTAGATCATAGATCAATTGTTTCTCGGTTTCCTCAGGCTTTACCTTAAAAACATCATAGAAAGACCAGCTGGCTGAGACCACCCTTAAATCACCATCCAAGACGATCAAAGGTTGATGCACAGTATTTATAATATTCTCGGCGTATTCACGCGCATCCTGTATTTCCTGCGCTTTTGTGTCTTCTCCCGATCCCATATTCGGCTCCCTCCATAAGTTTGATTTACTTTAACTTTCCGGAAATCTCATAAAGAATACCGCCTGCTATTTCTGGCTTAGGAAGCAGGTATTTTCTCGCGGAAATGATAACCTGTGTCTTATTGCCTGCTTTCTTTATGATCCTTGCGTATACTTGAGCGGAATTTATAGTCGCGCTGATCGCGCCCTTCGCCTTATCTTCCCTGGCGACCTTGCCCTGCCGCTTTAAAACCTTTAAAACTTCTTCATATGCATTATCAAAAGATGCGATAAAATCCTGCTGCGCGCTATCTTTTCCGATAAGCGTTACGGCTACCGCGACCGGTAAAACCGCCGCGCCAGCCAGCATGGCAGCTCCGTAGATCTTCGCCCCCTGTATCCCGGCAGCCTTCATCGGCTCTGCTAAGATAAGCGCGGCCAATTGTTGTGCGCTGGTTATATTCTTGTAACTCTTACGTATATTTATATTATATACTTTAACGGTTGGCGCGCCAGCGGCAACATAATCCTTAGCCACGATCCTGCCTATACCAAGCGTAAGCATATCAATCTGCATAGGCATTTGTTCAGCGGGCTTACCCTTCTGATCTTTTGCCTGTTTTACTACCTTCAGCTCATCAACATTCAATTTACCTTCTTTATTTTTCTCAAGGCCAATTTCTTTTATCTCGACCTCTGTGCTCGCCAAATGCAATTTCTTCTTCAGTAAAGCGCCCAGGTCATACTTGACGCTTATCTTTGGCAAATCCACAAGAATGCTTCGGGAAAATCCCTTAGGGTTATACATTTTAAACCCGGATATGCGCACAGATTGGCTAAAAACACCTAAAGTGAAACCATCAATATGCACCGGCGCTCCGGTAACTTGCGTTGCCACAACCGTTATCACAGACTTGATTATCTGGTCCCTAAGAATACTACCCGCAAAGATGACAATGAAGATTACCGCTAATATAACTATAGTCTTTTTCATAGTCATTCTCCTTTGCTATTATCTTACTCCAAACAGAAAGCCCCTGCAATTGGTTTATTCGCAGGGGCTTTTAAAAACCGCATCCTCCACAACTGTTATATGGCAGTTAAGGAGAAAACATTATACCTTCCTGATCAGCTCTTTGGCGACTTTTTCTCCTGATAAAAGCATTCCGCCAAAAATAGGGCCCATCCGGGGGCCTCCAATAACAGCGTTAGCGCACATCCCGCATACATAAAAACCCGGGCATACCTCTTTGGAATTCTTTACGATCGTATCCTCGCCAACTTCAGCCCACATTGACCCCTCACCCATAAGCTTGCCTGATTTCGTCTTTAACCGTATACCGGATTTTTTCTCAATGATCCGCGCCACCTCGGCAGGATGGCCGGTAGCATCAACTACAAACTTTGCCCGCATTGTAATGGGATCAACATGTAAATTAGCCATCTCAACCGCGGTCCAGTTCAATACTAAGCCACAAACCCTTTTCTGCCGGATCATTACATCTTCAGCGCTCAAGAGATTAAAGATCTTCAGGCCCGCTTTTACCGCCTTAGAGCAAATCGTGGATACTGTTTCAATGGAATCAGATAAATAATAACCCTTCTCGTATTGCCTTGTTTTAATCCCAAATTCATCCAGGATACCTTTAGCTGATTGCTGAAAGACTATTTCATTGAACATCACCCCGCCGCCCCACATACCGCCGCCGATGGAAAGCTTTCTCTCAAACAATACAACCTGCTTACCGGCTTTTGCTAAATAATACCCGCAAACCATCCCTGCGGGACCGCCGCCAACGATCGCCACATCAACATCCAACGCTTTGACGAGTTTCTTGCTGTATGATTCGATGATCGCCCGGGAAATCTTTATTTCATCTAAACCCATAGTTCCTCCTCGTTAACTGACAAATAAAAAACCCTTATGCCACACGCATAAGGGTATCAACTATTTACTCCTTTCCCTCCGCTGGCATTATCCAGATCAGGTTATTAGGGTAATCCGCTGATTAAGCGGAACTCTCAGGCCGTTGTACGGCCTCCCCTACATACTTCTTCAACTAAATTTATTATATTTTATCAAAAGGAATCAAAAAGTCAACTTCTTCTTAAAGAACTGACTGATATTCTTTGCTAAAAAGTCACAACCTTATCACTTTCTTTGATAATCTCATACATATCCTTCATCGTGTTAATAGGGCACATTTCATTACCTTCCTGATTGCGGGATTTAATACATGTCCCGCAGGCAAGTATTTTCCCACCAGATTGAAGAAACTTCTCAGCCTGCTCAATGGTATTGAATTTATCCAAGCTTATTTTCTGATACTCTACGCCCTTGCCAGTCAAAAACACTTTAACCTCATCTTTTTGCCCAAGACAAAAGTTTGCATAGCGCAGAGCGTTCCAGGAAGTTTCCGCATCATTACTTGAGATAATAACTCCTATTTTCATTACAACCTCCTTAATGGCAGCGGTGCTGCGCGCAGGCATTCTGAACGGTTATTTCCTCTAGGCCGCCCTTCGTGAACTGGCTGACAATATCTGCAACAGTTCCCGGTATAGCCCGATAAGCTTTGATGCCACCTTGATTAAGCCCTTGAACCGCCCGAGCACCCATTCCACCGGTAACCACGGCATCAATCGACTTGCCCATTAACGCATTCATCGGCTGGCACATACCGTGCGCATGATGTTGATTTGCATTATCAATAATCTCCACAGAATCTTTCTCTGTATCAATAATTGTAAAATACGGCGCGCTGCCAAAATGACCAAAAACCTTTGCGTTCTTTCCTTCATTTGTCTCCGTTGGAATACATAATTTCATTTTACCGCTCCTTTCTGAGCTATTAAGATGATCTGACAAGTATCTCTATAAACGTTTACCTTTAACCCGGCTTTCTTCAAGAACAACCCTATTTCTTTTAACGATATTCTAGAAGATATATGCTTATGGCCTTCTAAAGCATGTACCTTCTTCATGATACGCGCTCCCCTCTTATTAATGTCCGCTATAATGATCCTATTCATGGCCACACGTATCATTTCTTCAACGCACTTAATGGGATTCCTGGCATGATGAATAAAATTAACTGAAATAATATAATCAAAGAAGCTATCCTTATATCGTATTCTTTCGGCATTCATCACTCTAAGCGCTACTAATTTATCAAGCTTTATGGCTTTAAGACGGGCTTTGGCGATATTTTGCGCTTTTCTATCTAAATCAATAGAAGTTAGCTTAAAACCTTTCCTGGCTAAAACAATAGCCATCTGGCCCTTTCCTGTTCCAACTTCCAATATTTTACCTTTAGCTATCCGGGCTTTAGTAAGGATTAAATTCCTGGCCTTTGGTATATCATAACCATACTTCTTAAATAACTTAAGCCTATCCTGTTCCTGTTTTTCAAGATTGCCCATTTAATCCATCCTTCTGACTGTTCCGCCTTCTATCTTTAATGCTTTTGCGTTTAAAAGAGCATCCGCTATCTTTTTACGCGCCATCTCTATGATATTGCCAAATGTCTGCCGGGAAATATTCATTTTCTTAGCCGCGTCTTCCTGATATAAACCTTCCAAATCCGCAAGCCTGACTGCCTCTAGCTCATCCAGGGTAAGATTAACCTCTTCAAGTATATCCAAGGGGATGCCGCGGGGTTTAAAATAATTTGTATCCGGTTTGCACCTTACCCTTCTGCACCTACAAGGCCTGGACATATGTTCTCCGCTTTGTTATTGGCATATGCTAATAATAAAACAGAAATATGCTCCTGTCAAATAAAATTTAAGAGGAATTCCGCTTTAAGGTCATCGCTTGCTAACCCCTCATGGATGGTTTCGCCTCCGCTCAACCACTCCCTCGCTTCACGGGCTCCCCCTCATGGGTCGTCGCTCCCTTTGGTCGCTCCTCCTCAATGGGGAAACCCTGGTTTCCCCCTATGACGCCCTACTTTTCAAATACGGGGCTGTTACCCCCTTCCGCGCCAAAAGATGTTCTCTAAGGGGGAACTGTCTTCCCCCTTAAACCCCTTTTTTCCATGAGGGCTCGCCAAAATAAAACGGCCCCGACAATCAGTCGGGGCCAATTTTGGCTCCCCCTCATGGACTCGAACCATGGACCTGGAGATTAACAGTCTCTCGCTCTACCAACTGAGCTAAGGGGGAAATCTATATGGAATAGTGGAAAATATTCTAACTTAAAAAACAGCTTAAATCAAGGGCTAAATAATCTGGTTTTCCAGTTCTTTTGCCTCAAGCTCAAGTCCAGCGATCAGTTTTTCGATCTCTTTAAGCCTGCGGCCATATTCTTTAGCTGTTTCCTCATCACGGTAAAAATGCGGGTTGGACAATGCCCTGGCCTTGGCATAACTTTCTATCTCAAGCTGTTCTCTTTTCTTAGCTAATTTGTTTATCTTGTCACGGATGATGATATTGTGCGTTTTACGCTTCTTCTCTTCTTCCCGGCGCAGCTTTTCTTCTTCTTTAGCTTTGAGTTTATCAGGCTCAAGCCTGTTCTTCTGCGTATCAATCTTTTGTTTACGCTCCGGGGTAAAGGCCTGGGCCTGGTCTTTTTTCTCAATATAGTAATCAAAACTGCCCGGAAAATTCCTTACATTGCCGTTCTTTACCTCAATGACGTTATTGGCCACTGAACGCACAAAATAAATATCGTGGCTTATGAAAACTACCGTGCCTTCATACTGGTTCAACGCGCGCACCAATGCCCCGACAGCGTCCACATCAAGGTGCGTGGTCGGCTCATCAAGCAAAAGTAAATTCGGCGGGTTAATCAGAAGTTTTGCCAGAATAAGCCTGCTCTTTTCCCCTCCGGAAAGTACTTTTACCTTCTTCTGGGCGTCATCGCCGGTAAATAGAAAAGCACCCAGGATCGTACGGATAGTTTCTTCCGCCATATAGCCGGGCGCCGCGCTGTAAGCTTCCTGCAAAACAGTATTCTCAACGCTCAAAACATCCGTACGCGTCTGGGAAAAATACCCTGCCTCCACATTATGGCCCAAAATACGCTTGCCGCTGTCAATATCCAACACGCCTGCCAGTATTTTAAGTAATGTTGACTTACCCGCGCCGTTTTCACCGGCAAGCACAGCTTTTTCACCCTGGGTCACCTCAAAACTGAAATCTTTATAAACCTGGATATCGCCGTAAGCTTTGGAAATATTTTCAAGCGTGACAACCTTGTGCCCGCTGCGCTGGGTAGGAGGAAACCTAAACTCTTTGACGCTTGCGCGTGTATCCGGAGGCAATTGCACCGCTTCCTTCTCCAGTCTTTCTAACGCTGTGCGCTTGGAACGCACTGCTCCGGCTTTATTCGGCTGGGCGTGGAACCGGGCGACAAAACGTTCAAGCTGCTCGCGTTTCTTCTCCTGCTCCTTAAATTGCTTTTCCAGATGCAGGAGTTTTTCAGCCTTGATCTGCTCATAATGCTCATAATTTCCTTCCACCTTAAAAATACAACCATGCTCAAGGACCAAAGTGTAATTTGTCACTTCCGTAAGAAAAGCCCGGTCATGGGAGATCATAATGAATGTCCCGCGGAAATCCGCCAGATAATCCTTTAACCATAACGCGGCATTTAAGTCCAGGTAGTTAGTCGGCTCGTCCAATAGAAGCAAATCATAATTATAAGTCAGCAGCTTGCCTAAGAGGACGCGCATCTGCCAACCGCCGGAAAGATTGGTTATTGGCCTGTTAAAATCAGATTCCTTGAACCCCAGCCCTGAGAGTATTTTCTTGGCTTTATGTTCAAGTTCAAAAAAACCCAGGGTTTCCAACTCATGCAGAACTTCGCCGTAATGTTTTGAATCCGCCTGGTTAGCCGCCTCCAGTCTTTCCTTTTCCTTCTTTAAACTTACCACTGTCGCGTCGCCCTCGGTCAACTCAAAGAGCACCGTATGCTCTGAATGGAAACTTGATTCCTGGGGAAGATAACCTACGCGCACGTTCTTATTCACGCGCACTGAACCGGAACTTGTCTCGCACTCCTGCAGGATCAGTGAGAAAAGAGTACTTTTACCCGCCCCATTTGGGCCGATCAGGCCGATCTTCTCCCCTTCATTTATATTCAGGGAGATATCCTCAAAAAGCACTTTACTACCGTAGTTTTTGGATAAGTTGATTATACTGATCATATTTTTAAAGTGTGCGGCGTGATTCTAAAGACTTTGAAAGGGTGGTGGCGTCTGCGTATTCCAAATTTGAGCCCATAGGCAGGCCCAGTCCAATACGGCTCAAGTGCACGCCCAGGGGTTTGATCAACTTGCTTAAGTATAACGCGGTCATCTCGCCTTCTGTATCGGCGTCAGTGGCGATGATTATCTCTTTGATATTATTCTGTTTGATCCTCTGCATCAGCCCGTCGATCTTTAAATCCCCTGGCCCTGTGCCTTCCAAAGGCGATAAGGAACCAAGCAAAACGTGGTATACGCCGTGATAATTACCGGCTTTTTCGATCGCCGCCACATCCTGAGGCTTTTCCACGATACAAACGGTATCTTTCTGCCTTCCCATGTCCTGGCATATTTTACAATGTTCTTCTTCGCTTAAATTATTGCATATATGGCAAAAACGCACTGTTTCCTTGACCTTGATCAAAGAATCAGCGAAAAGACGGATATCTTCCTTGGAGGCTCCCAGAATATGGCTGACAATGCGTTCAGCGCTGCGCCTGCCGATACCGGGCAGCTTGATCAAAGAATCGATAAGTTTTTCCATAGAAACCGTGTAATTTGCCATTATTCCTCTCTGACCACTCTTGCGCCGAACATCTCTATGGCGGATTTAACAAAAGGGTTCGCCCTTACCTCCGCCTGGTCCTGTTTATCTTCTTTAGACAGCACAAAATTGACTTTTAACTTTGCATTAGATAATTCCGAAGCGACTTTCTCTACCAGGTCTTTATTATCTTTCTCTTCCAGGGTCTCTTTATGGATAGAATAATTCTTCGGAAAAGAAATAACCAGAACATTGCCCTGCACATTAAGCAACTCGCCCTCGTTCAAATAAGAAGAAACGGACATCTTGATGCCGGCCAGTTTATCAATAAGCTTCTGCCAGATGTTCTTTACCGCATCAATGGATATCTCCTGCGTAAATTGGTCATCTTCAGCCGGAATTTCCTGAGCCTGCTCTTTTTCTACGACAGCGGATTTACCGGGTTGCGCTTGCGACAGAGGCTCTTGTTTCTTAGCGGCTGGTTTTTGCGGGATAGCCGCCTGGCTCTTATCGCAGGACAAACTGACCAGGGCGATCTCAATCGGGATACGCAAAGAATTCAGCCGTTTGGCCATCTCCTGGGTATTTACCAAAATATTAAAATCTGCGAACAGCTCTTCCAAACTAAACGCCTGGCTTTGTTTTAAATACCTATCGCAGGCTTCCTGCGGCAGGTCAATGATCTTCATATCAGCTTTAGTGACCCTGGCGACCATCAGGTTGCGGAAATGCTCGATCAAATTAGCCAGGAAAACCCCTGCGTCCTTACCGGAATCCATAAGCTTGTTAAAAATAGTCAGCGCCGCATGAGGGTCTTTTTTGATCATCCTGTCCACAAGGGCGAAAAACGCGTCCTGCTCCACAAGCCCCAGGACGCTGACAACGTCTTTTAAAGAAATGCTCTCTTTGGAAAAAGAAACCAACTGGTCAAGGATGGATTCAGCGTCCCTTAATGAACCATCGCTTGCCTTGGCAATGGCGAAAAGCACTTCTTTATCTACGGAGATCTTTTCCGCTTTCACGATGCGCTCAAGCTGCGCGATGATCTCGACTACCGAAATACGCCTGAAATCCAGGCGCTGGCAGCGCGAAAGTATCGTCGGCATGATCTTGTGCGGATGGGTAGTGGCGAAAATGAATTTCACGAACTCCGGCGGCTCTTCCAGCGTCTTTAATAAAGCGTTGAAACCGTCGGGCGTTATCTGGTGCACCTCGTCAATGATATAAACTTTGAATTTCCCGCTGGTAGGAGAAAACTTCACGTTCTCGCGGAGCGCCCTGATCTCGTCAATGCCGCGGTTAGAAGCGCCGTCGATCTCGATAACGTCCAATGAACGGCCCTGGATGATCTCAAGGCAGGACGGGCATTTCTGGCAGGGCGTGGCAGTCGGCCCGGATTTACAATTAAGGGATTTAGCCAGGATCCTGGCTGTGGAAGTCTTGCCTACGCCGCGCGGCCCGGCAAAAAGGTAAGCGTGGGCCAGCCTGTTCTTTTCAATCGCGCTTTTTAATGTATTTACGATGTGGTTCTGGCCGACAATGCTGTTAAAATCCTGCGGCCGCCACTTTAATGCGAAAACTGTATATGGCATTTGGTTAGGAGTGTTAACTCTTGTTTACCTGGATCTGTTGTATCTTAACGCCTTTATCCGTGAGGTAATCCAGGGCGCGGTTGATCTCTTCCTGCTCGCCCTCTACCGTAAGTATCGCCCATCCTGCGGACATGGCGAACGACGCCTCAATGATATTTAAACTTATCTCAAAATGCTTGCAGAGATAGCAAATTATGGATTCATCCTGCAGCGCTCCGGGGAAAGTCAATCCGATCGCCATTCTCATTGCCACTACCTCTTTTCTAAATGCCTAACTCTGAAAATTTTCGGGCGCTACACTCGCTAAACCGCTTGTCGCGGTTTTTAACGCTCGCTTCAGTGTCCTCAAATTTTCCCTTATCGGGAAAATTTTCGGAGAGGCTGGGATTCGAACCCAGGGACCCAGTTTCCCGAGTCAACTCATTAGCAGTGAGTTGCTTTCGACCACTCAGCCACCTCTCCAGGATCCTAAAGCTTCTGGCGCTTCTTCCTAAAAAAATCCTTAAGCAATAAAGAGCAATCCGCTTGCAATAACCCACCGGTGACTTTTACGCGATGGTTTAATTTCTTATGGTTTGTGATATTTACCACGGAACCACATGCGCCGGTTTTAGGGTCTTTGGCGCCAAAATACAGGTTCTTAACCCGCGCAAGGACAAGTGCCCCCGCGCACATACTACACGGTTCAATTGTAACATAGAGGCTGGCCTCGTTCAACCACTTTGTATCCAGGAAATTTGCCGCTGAAGTTATCGCGATCATCTCCGCGTGCGCTGTAGGGTCTTTTAGGCGTTCTATCTGGTTATGGCCGCGGGAGATGATCCTGCCATCAAAAACAACCACCGCGCCCACAGGGACCTCATCCTCCTGGAAAGCTTTGCGCGCTTCCTTTAAGGCCTCCTGCATATAGTATTCATGGATTTTCAGCATTTCACTAAACCTTACCTGCTACCTACTAACTACTCTAATTTAAGAATTAAAAAATGCGCCCAGCTGGAGTTGAACCAGCAACAACTTGCTCCGTAGGCAAGTGCTCTATCCAATTGAGCTATGGGCGCAAAAGATAAATATTAATTTTACAGGATTATTACAACTCTTCGCGTTTAACGCCTAATGAGGCGATCGCCTCATCGGGATTAGCGGCATACTTATGGAAAAATTCCGTGACATCCTTCATTTCCTTGATGCCTTTTTTCATCATTACCCTGATAATGCTGGCGCGAAGCCTTATTTCTTCCATGATCTCCACGGTGCTTTTGCCGCTTACCTGCGCGAGCCTATCGCGGTATTCGCTGCCTACGGAAGATTCCTTGAACCTGCCTCCGCCTAGGTCATAAGTCCATAATGTGGAAAGTAAGATCATTTTATCCGCCATACCGGCAGTTTCCACTAACTCTCCGACCACGCGGGCGATCCTGCCGTTTATGTTATAACGGCGCATGATCACAAAAACATCAACCAGGTTCACCAGCACTTCCGGGGCGTTCATCGGCTCGTTCTGAAGCCTGATGATCGTTTCCCTGGCGGTAGAAGCATGCAGCGTACCCATACAGTATTTACCGATGTTCATCGCTGTCATCAGGTCCTGGGCCTCCTGGCCACGGACTTCGCCGACGATGATCCTGTCCGGACGCATACGCAAAGAATTCTTCACCAGGTCCATAAGCGAGGTATCTTCATCGCTTTCAAGGCGCGAGCAATTTTCCTCAAGGTTTGTATTCAACTCCAGCGTGTCTTCAATGACCACAATGCGGTCATTCACGGGAATAAAACTAAAAAGAGCGTTTAAAAGCGTGGACTTTCCCGCGCCTGGGCCGCCGGAGATGATAATATTGGCGGGCTTTACGCCTAATCCTTCCACATAAAGCCAGAACTGCGCGGCGATCTCCGGGTTAAGCGTGCCGTTATCGATCAGGTCAATTATGCTTAACGGTTTTTCCTTGGCGCGCGTAATAGTGATCTGCGGGCCAAAAGGAGAATAGACTATGTTGCCTCTTCCCTTGACTTCCGCAAGCTCTATATTATTGACCTTCTTAATATTCTTCCTTCCGGAGAAAATAACCAATTTTTTTATCAAAAGATCCAGCTCTTCGCGTGTGGCAAATTTCCTATCCGTCTTGACCAACCCGTATTTTGTCTTATGCACGTAAATCGGCGACAAATGGTTGATCATAATGTCTTCTACTTCCGGGTCAGCGAGGAATTCATCGATCAGGCCGTAAGAAAAGAATTCATTAAACATAACTTCCAAGTCCAGGTTCTTGAGTTTGCTTACCAGCGCCTGGCCAGAGGTGGAATTATACACCTCAAGGAACGTCTTAAAGATGATCTCGCGCTTATGCGCCAGATCCTGCAAAAGAAAGATCTTGCCAGCCAGCCTGTCCAGAATCTCGTTTTCTATCGCGATTCTTTCTCTTTCCATATGCTTACTCGCCCCTCTCTGTTAAGCTTTACCTTGAATTTCTTTGCCTCACCGCGCGTGGCTAAAAATAACAGCTGATCGTTTATAGTATATCACAAATATTATATTGTTAAAGGCTTCCTCTATCCGGTTAAACTTAGAAAAAGATCATTTGATCTTCCAGACAGAATGTTTATATTGGTCAAGCATCCGGTAAGTATTGAATTCACCGCCCACGCAAAGGCACTCTATCATCATATCTATCCAGGATGATGCATAATCCGCTTTGCCTGCGGCGTTTGTTTTATAATAAAGCCCGACCATCTCCTCTAATGCCGTATAAAGCTTGGCGGAATCCTCATTCATGCGCAGATCCATCTCGTTGCCCACGGAACCTTCCGCGTTCTGATAACCGAAGAACCTGCCCATCTTCCTGTCGGTAGCCTCGGCGACCCAGCCGTCAACAGTGCTCATTTGCAGGACGCCGTTTAAAACCGCTTTCATCCCGCTTGTCCCGGAAGCTTCAAAAGGAGGTAAAGGGTTATTTAACCAGACATCTACCGAAGAAGTGAGCATCTTTCCCATAAAAATATCGTAATTCTCCAGGACAATGATCTTGAGGATATCATAATCAGCGTTAAGCTTATCCACCTTATCCAGCATTTCATTAATATAAGTAAATCCCAGGTTGTCATTAGGATGCGCCTTACCAGCGAGGATTATCTGCATAGGGCCGATCTCTTTAGCGATCTTAACCAGCCTGTTTATATCTTGCAATATCAGGCTTGGCCTTTTGTAAGCGGCAACCCTTCTTGCCCAGCAGATAGTAAAAATATCCTTGTTTAATTTCCACTTTCCTAACATGCCACAAAGATTGCTTTTATTCGCCTGGTGAGCTGACCAAAGGCCCTTGCGAAAATCAGCGTTAGAACTTAAATTTCCCGCTTTGGATAGAATCATCGGATTTTTGCGCACATCCGGAAGCTGTTCAGGGTATTTGGAGAAAAGATCCTTGAAGTTATCGGATATCCAGGTATGCGGATGCACGCCGTTAGTGACATAAGTTATCTGGTCGCGATACGAGGGAAACTGCACATGCATGACTTTTTGATGGTTACGGCTGACAGCGTTGGTAGAAGCCGAGATATTCATCGCTAAGAGCGTCAGGTTGGCTATCCCCTGCGCCTGGGTGCCATATTTTTCGATCACTTCCACGTCTTCTCTTTTAAGCACGCGGTTTAGATCATCAAAAGAGAACCTGTCGTGGCCCGCTTCAACCGGAGTGTGGCAGGTGTAAACAAAATTCTTCTTCAAGCCTTCCACTTCTTCCGCGGATAAACCGCGCGCTTTATCCACGAAGGAGAAAACCGCGTGGCCTTCGTTCAAATGATACAGGTCTATTTTATAACCCAATGCCTTTAACGCGGCTATCCCCCCGAAACCAAGAATAACCCTCTGCAAAAGCTTAAGCCAGACATTATCGCTTTTGTAAAGCTGGTCGGTCAGGATGCGTGCGCGCGGGCTGTTCTCCGGCAGATTAGAATCCAATAAAACAAGCGGCAACGCGTAGTCATGCTCATAACTGTAAACGTAATATTTCCATAGCCGCAAGTATACATCTTCAGGTTTTAAGGATATTTTGACTTTTGTGGTTAATGGGATAAGCCCGGGGTATGAAGAAGCGTCCCACTGCATCTTTTCAGGAGCCTGGCCGTATTTATACCAGAATTTCTGCCGGAAATAACCGGAGTTCCAGAGGATGCCAATACCCACGACAGGCAGCTTGTAATCCGCCATGGTCTTGACCGTGTCCCCGGCTAATACCCCGAGGCCACCTGAATATATCGGCAGATCAATGATATTATTGGCATGCAAAGAGAAAAAATAATCCGTGACCCGGGAATTGGAAAATACGGCATTTTCCGGCATCTGATTATTTTGGCTAAGCGGGAGTGTGGAAGAAAATTTGTTGTAGAAACTGGTGGCCAGGCCATACTCCATAGAAAAATAAGCGATTTTCTTTGCTTCGGCGGAAAGCAGCCTTTTTTCGGATTTAATTACCGCCTCAATGGGCAATCCGAAATATTTACCGCCGCTTATATTATCCTGGTAGCGCTCCTGGAACTGGTCAATACCGACCAGAGAAGTAAATTCTTGCGTGAGTTTATCCATAAAGAAAATGCCTTATATAGCAGTTAACCGTCGATTAAATATAATATTATATACGGCCCGGGTTGTCAATGGATTATCCGGCAGAGCCAGATTTGATAGGTTATTTTTTGCGTGAACAAAGGTTTTTTGATCGAGCGACGCTCTAGTGGTCGTTACTTTGGAAGACTATTAATCAACTCCTCCACCTTTTGAGCAGCCGCGGGATTACCTTGCTGGCTGTATAATGCTTTCGCATTCAAGAAGTTCTCTCTGGCTTTTTGATAATCCCCTGATTTAGCATAGGCATTGCCAAGGATAATATATGCTTTAATGTCATTGGGGTCTAATTGCACAACTTTCTCAAAATATGGGATAGATGCAGCGAATTTACCGGTAAAATAATAACTCGCTCCTAAACCGCCGTATGTCGGTATATCGCTAACCCCTAGATCAATTGCTTTCTTAAGATAAGCTATCGCTTTTTCCGGCTGCTTGAGTGAATTATAAGTAAGCCCTAGATATGCGTAACTTTGAGCAAAATCAGGATTGATCTCTGTTGCTTTCTGAAAACACTCTAATGCTTTCTCCAATTGATTTAATGCCACATAAGCCATGCCAAGTTTATTATAGGCAGAAAAGTCACCGGGTTTATCTTTAATCGCCGCTTCATAATAACCTACGGCAACATTGGGGTCACTGATCTGAACATCAATATTAACGTCTTTACCTTCTGAAGATGACGCTGGCTGTCCACCGTCGACAGTTTCCCCAGAAACAAATCCGGGTGAAGATAAAATCATTGTTAAGAGCAAAGTTATAAGCCATTTTTTATCCATCATTTACTCCTTTGTATTTATAAGGGTTAGAATGTTTTTGATGGGTTTAAGACGAGAATTCCGAAATACTGTAAAAAGTAAATCGGGTAGTCGTGGACGGAAGTCGAACCCTACAACCCCTTGAAATACCGCTACTTATAAAAATTCACCGCAAGCGCGGCATGGGCTGGCTCATTGCCCTAGACGAACCCGTCTTCAACAAGCCCACAAAAATTAAAGAACCGCCAAAATCAGAGCCTTACTACGACTACGTTATTTAAATAATAAACTGCTCGGATAATCAAATTCGGCCGGATACGCCAACAAATCACCGTGGCATCAGCGCGAACACGCCCCAGCCCAGGTATTCACGCGTGTAAGCGGCGTGGCGCTCGGGTTCCGAGGTCAGTTTGGCTCGAACATCTTTGACGAGCTCGTCGCCGGGATTGGCTTCAAGCCATCGGCGCATAGTGAGCCATTTGGCCGCCTCGTATCTGTCCCAACCGTCCTGGTCAGCCAGAACCATTTCAACAACGTCGTAGCCAAGGCGACCGAAAGACGCGAGAAGTTCTGGAAGTATGAGAAAGTCGGAGACTGAGTGAGCAAGGCACTCCTTGGCAATATTTTCCGTCGGCGGTAACTGCCGCCAGTAGGGCTCGCCGATGAGGATGATCCCTCCGGTGCGCAAGCTCCGCGCCAGAAGCTCGATAGTGCCAGCGA
>Ga0153915_10001167_pt1 | contig 24215 bp, 21 predicted proteins | sample Opewatmetagenome_2_FD_107003 | JGI IMG/M metagenome (GOLD analysis project Ga0153915, IMG submission 107003) | Freshwater wetland microbial communities from Ohio, USA - Open water 3 Core 3 Depth 3 metaG | ecosystem: Environmental > Aquatic > Freshwater > Wetlands | place: USA: Ohio, Lake Erie...
GGAAGCGCTTAAGGTGCTCGTTTATGACCGGGTGAAGGAAATTCACGTAACCCGTTTCCCCTACAATGATTTTTTGTTTCAGAAGTATGATGAAACAGATGAATTTTGAATCATGACAGACAATGGATCCTTTAAAAAACCGTCGTTCAAGGTGAAAAGTCAGAGGAACCAGTCGTGGGTTTTATCATTGACTCCCTTGGTTGCCCGGATGGTTTGGTATCAAAGCTTTTATCAGTACGCTGAAACAGGCCTGATAGGACAGGAAAATGTCTTGAAATAGTACATGATTGTGATACCGCTCATGTGACCTTCCTTCAAAATTTGTATATTTGCAGTCCAGGGCACTGTTCAGAACGGAACAGTATAACCCCTGGTATTTAAGTATAATGTATTAACAGATCATATATGGCTGTACCACCTTTTCACTACCAGGATCCGTTTCCCGTCGGGAAGGATCAGACTGAATATTATTTATTGACCAAAGAGCATGTTTCCGTTTCTCAGTTTGAAGGAAAGGATATGCTGAAAGTGGCTCCCGAAGGCCTGACCTTACTCGCCAACACCGCGATGCGTGATGTGTCTTTCCTGTTGCGTCCGGCTCACCAGAAGCAAGTAGCCTCGATTCTGGATGATCCTGAAGCTACCGAAAATGATAAGTATGTGGCGCTGACTATGTTGCGTAACGCTGAAGTGTCTGCCAAAGGTATTCTGCCGTTCTGCCAGGATACAGGTACAGCAACGGTCTTTGCCAAAAAGGGCAACCAGGTGTGGACGGACGGTACCGATGAAGAAGCTCTTTCACTGGGCGTTTACAAGACCTATACTGAGGAAAACCTGCGGTACTCGCAGACCATTCCGCTCGATATGTACACGGAAAAAAATTCCGGTTGCAATCTGCCTGCCCAGATTGACATCATGGCCGGACACGGTGCCGAATATAAATTTCTGTTCATCGCAAAAGGTGGCGGTTCTCAAAATAAGACATATCTGTTTCAGGAAACCAAGGCCTTGCTGAACCCTGAAACGTTGGAAAATTTCCTGATCGAAAAGATGAAATCATTGGGTACTGCAGCCTGTCCTCCCTATCACATCGCGTTTGTCATCGGTGGAACTTCTGCCGACCAGACTGTCAAGACGGTCAAACTGGCTTCGACTAAATACTACGATGAACTGCCGGTAGCGGGAAATGATTGGGGACAGGCTTTCCGTGATATCGAGCTGGAGAAGAAAATGCTCAGGGCAGCTCAATGTATTGGCCTTGGAGCCCAGTTCGGCGGCAAATACCTGGCTCACGATGTACGTATTCTCCGTCTGCCGCGCCACGGTGCTTCCTGCCCGGTGGCCATGGCTGTTTCCTGCTCGGCCGACCGCAACATTAAGGCCAAAATAAACAGGGACGGTATCTGGGTGGAAAAAATGGAAGATAATCCTGGAAAATACATTCCGGAAGCACTTCGTAATGCGGGAGAAGGTAATGCCGTACGTGTTGACCTCGATCAGCCTATGGCCAGCATCCTGAAAGAACTAACCAAATACCCGGTGGCCACCCGATTGTCACTGAACGGTACCATCATTGTAGGCCGCGACATCGCGCATGCCAAGCTGAAAGAACGCCTGGATGCTGGTGAGGATCTGCCACAATACGTCAAGGATCACCCTATTTATTATGCTGGCCCGGCCAAAACACCGGAGGGGTTTGCCTGCGGTTCCATGGGTCCGACAACGGCCGGCCGTATGGACTCATACGTCGATCTGTTCCAAAGCAAGGGCGGCAGCATGATCATGTTAGCCAAAGGTAACCGTTCTCAGCAGGTGACCGATGCCTGTCAAAAGTACGGTGGTTTTTACCTGGGCTCTATTGGTGGCCCCGCTGCCATTCTGGCTCAGGATAATATTAAAAGTATCGAGTGTGTGGAGTACCCTGAACTGGGCATGGAAGCCATCTGGAAAATCAGGGTGGAGAACTTCCCTGCCTTCATCCTGGTGGACGACAAAGGCAACGACTTCTTCAAGCAGCTGAAGCCGGTTTGTCATCTGAGTTGATGTACAAATCAGAATCGTTCGCGGTATTTTTCCTCATCCTCATCATTGAGGATGCTCAAATAACTGGCGTAACGTGATTGGCTGATCCGATGGGTTTCCACGGCCTTTAAAACAGCGCAGCCCGGTTCGCGGGTGTGGGTGCAATTGTTGAACCGGCAATCCTTTGACACAGCGAATATCTCCGGAAAATAATGGCTGACTTCCTCAGGTTTCATGTCGAACGTACCGAAACCTTTAATGCCAGGAGTGTCAATGAGATAACCACCGTTTTCCAGTTCATACATTTCGGAAAAGGTGGTGGTATGCATGCCTTTGTGGTGGGATTCGGAAATATCACCGATCCGGGCGTCATGACGGGGATCAATCTGATTGATGAGTGTTGATTTTCCTACCCCTGAATTGCCTGAAAGCAGGCTGATTTTTCCGACCATCAGGGATTGAAGTGCTTCCATGCCAGTGCCCATTTTAGCCGAAATACAGGTGCACGGGTAGCCGATGGTCGTATACAAATGTACCAACCCCTCCATGTATTCCAGGTCTTCGGGATCGTACAGGTCGATTTTGTTGATGAGAAGGTGAGTCGGTACGCGATACGCTTCGGCTGTAGCAAGGAAACGGTCGATAAAGGTTGTATTAGTTTCAGGCGATTTGAGCGTGACGAGCAACAGCACTTGATCTAGGTTGGCGGCGAGAATGTGCAGTTGTTTGGACAGATTGGCCGGCTTACGGACAATGTAGTTTTTACGATCTGTGATAGCGGTGATATACAGGGTATCGCCGATCTTGTCTTCAATGGTGACCCGGTCACCTACAGCAACTGGATTGGTGCTACGAATACCCTTGATGCGAAAGTTTCCTTTGACCTTGCATTCTTCGAGCTTTCCGTCATCGGTTTTCACCACATACCAGCTCCCCGTATTTTTAACAACCAGTCCGTTCAAAAATTATACGGTTAGGATTTCTTTTTCCTTGACGGCAAGGATTTCCTCAATCTTCTTCATAAACTTGTCATGTATTTTCTGTACATCCTCTTCGGCATCCTTGCCTGCGTCTTCGGGCAAACCATCTTTTACCATTTTCTTAAATGAGGTAATGGCTTCATGGCGGGCGTTACGGACGCTGATGCGGGCCTCTTCGCCTTCGTTGCGGACCTGTTTCACCAGTTGTTTACGACGTTCTTCAGTCAGCGGAGGGATGGAGAGGCGAATGACTTCACCGTTGTTGTCAGGCATGATGCCCACTTCGGAGTTGATGATGGCCTTCTCAATCTCTTTGATCAAGGTTTTTTCCCAGGGCTGGATGGCGATGGTCTTTGCGTCAGGTGTGCTGACATTCGCTACATTGGTGATGGGAACACTGCTGCCATAATAATTGACCCGGACAGCGTCCAGGATACGGATGTTGGCTTTGCCGGCCCGAATATGAACCAGTGCTTCCTCCAGGTGATGCGTAGCGTGGCTCATGCTTTCTTCAGCCATGTCAAATGTTAATTGCACGTCTTCGTTCATATATGGTAGGTTTTATTAGTTGTGTACATAGGTTCCGATTTTTTCACCTTTGAGCACTTTCAGCAGATTACCGGATGTATCCATATCAAACACGACAATGGGCAGGTTGTTTTCCTTGCACATAGTTGTAGCTGTCAGATCCATCACCTTCAGGCCTCTATGGTAAATTTCGTCGTAGGTGATTTCGTCGAACCTGGTGGCAGAAGGATCTTTTTCAGGGTCGGCAGTGTAAATGCCGTCAACGCGGGTGCCTTTCAGCATGGCGTCAGCTTCAATTTCGATACCCCTGAGGGAAGATCCAGTGTCAGTCGTGAAATAGGGACAGCCGGTTCCGCCTGAAAAAATAACCACATTTCCTTTTTCCAGGTATTCGATGGCTTTATCCTTGCTGAAGAATTCACCGACGGGTTCCATGCGAATGGCAGTCAGCAGGCGGGCTTTCACCCCTTCTGCCTGAAGCGCTGAACATAGAGCCAACCCGTTGATACAAGTTGCCAGCATACCCATCTGGTCACCTTTGACACGGTCATAACCTTTGGAGGTACCACTCAGCCCTCTAAAAATATTGCCTCCTCCAATGACAATGCCTACCTGAACGCCAAGTTTTGTGGCTTCCTTGATTTGACAGGCATAATCGCTGAGTCGTTTTTCGTCAATGCCGGTTTTCCTGTCACCCATGAGTGACTCACCGCTGAGTTTGAGTAAAACACGTTTATAGGGTATCATGTGTCCGTTTTAAAGGTTGTTCAGCACAAAAATACGATTTTTTGCCGCATTTGTGCCATTAGCCACGTCGATTTGTAAATTTTCAGTTATTTTTGTTCGTAACGGCTCTTCAATGATGTAGTTATGAGAATCCCTGGATACGGTTGGTTTTTTGTGTGCCTGAGTATGACGATGTTTATCGCCGGCAAGGTGCAAGCCCAACAAGTAGACGATTGGTTGAAACAAGCCGATACGTTGTTTACAAAAGGTCAAACGGCTGAAGCAAAGGCTTTGCATGAAAAAATCCTGCAAATCTATCCTGACTGTTTTGAATCAAATGTATGGCTTGGTAATTATCATTATCTGAAGGGTGATGCCAGACTGCACGAAATTGAAGCAGATTATAAACGGATTGATGGCCCTTCCAGAATGCAAACAGCTCGTTATCAGGAACAACAGAAAACTATTTATGCCGATTATTACAGTAAAGCGGACGTTTATCTGAAAAAAGCATTGCAAATCCGGAAGAATGAACACTTGCAACAACTGACGGATGCCATCGAAACGTACCGGGTACGCATCGGACTGGTAGCTCCGGCAGTCCGGAAGCGTTTAAAAAAATAGTGGTTTTAATTACAGCCTTTATCTCGTTTGGGGGAAGTTGTCGCCTTTATTCACAGAACCGGACTTCCTTAAAATGGTACGACCTTAGGCGGTTGTCTTCCGATTCCAGCATCAGGTTGCCTTGAGGCCCTATGCCACAAACGCGGGCTTTGAAGGTGCCGTCCTTATCGGCATATTGATGGAATCCGTCACGCCGGTACAGGTTGTTGATGTAAAAACGTTGGGTATCTTCCAGTTTTTCCATGTTCAGCTCTGAGAGAACGACGCACAAGGTGTGATGTAACTTGTTGGTCAGTACGTGCAAATCAAAGATGGTACCGGTGATGTTACTGAGCGATATAGCGTCCGGAATTTCGGCTGGGAAATCCAGTTGGTTTACGTTCAGGCCAATGCCAATGATAGATTGACTGATCAGGCTGCCCGAAACCTGGTTTTCAATAAGAATACCGGCTATTTTCTTATTTTTCCAGTAAATATCGTTGGGCCACTTGATGGTGATATCTTTGGTGTATTCGCTCAGAAACGATTTCAGGATAAGAGAAACGGTTTGACTGATAAGAAACTGGTTACGGGCAGGGATATCATTCGGTTTGTACAACAGGCTGTAAAGGATATTCCTGCCTGGCTCGGACAGCCAAGTGTTGCCGCGCTGGCCACGACCTTCCGTCTGGTTCAACGCCGCAACTGCTTTTCCGCATCCGGAAAAGGCTTTTGGTGTCAGATTGGTCAGATACTGGTTTGTCGAGGTAGTGCAATCCAGAAATTCAACCGGTTCAATCATTGCTGAAAATAGTTTTGAGTATCAGACATGTGTCGCTAAAAATGCGTCTTCGAAATGTTCTATTATCCATTGGTCTCGCTCAACTATCACCGAAATGACATCGAACCGGACCGGTCTGTTTATATTGTTCAGGCATACATAATGATGTGCCGCATTGACAATACGCCGGATCTTATTTTTATCAACAGCAAATTCAGGCGGTTCCCAGGTTTGTCCGGTGCGGGTCTTAACCTCTGCCACAATGAGCCAACCATTGTATTCAGCAATGATGTCGAGCTCTTTGTGCGAGGAATGCCAGTTCTGCTCAAGAATGACATAGCCCTTCTTTCTGAGATATTCTTTAGCAATCTCTTCGCCAGCCTTGCCAAGCTGATTGTGATCCGCCATTTTTTAAAAAAGGCAAATGTACCATATTTGTTTTTAATGTGATAATTTTATTGTTATTTTGCGCTGGAAACAGATTCGATTTTTTTTACTTTTTAACAGTTGCATGAAGAAAAACGGAAAAAAAACTGTAAAGTCGCCTGAAAAGCTTACAAAATCGCTACTGCCTCGTGACCGGAATGTGACGTTTCTGTTAAATGATTCGGAGTACAAGGCTCTTTTAAAATATTGCATCAAATATAAAATCAAGAATCGTTCCCGCTTCGTGCGGGAGTCCGTCATGAAAGCCGTGTTGACCCGATTGGCAGATGATTACCCTACTTTGTTCGGCGAAAACGAGATGCGCTGATACCATGCAATCACACGAACACTATATGAAACTGGCGCTGGTTGAAGCCAGGCAAGCGTTTGACAAGGGTGAAGTGCCCGTGGGGGTTGTCGTGGTCTGTCGCGACAAAATCATCGCCAGGGGGCATAACCTGACTGAAACCTTGAATGATGTGACCGCTCATGCTGAAATGCAGGCCATTACAGCGGCAGCTTCCACACTCGGTGGAAAATACCTGCAAGACTGTACTGTTTATGTTACGGTGGAACCTTGCGTGATGTGTGCCGGTGCTTTGGGCTGGGCGCAGATTGCTATGCTGGTTTACGGGGCTTCCGACGAAAAACGGGGGTACAGCCTGTTCGCTCCTGATGCCCTTCATCCGAAAACCACGGTTGTCAAAGGTGTTATGCAGGAAGACTGTGCCGGGCTGATGAGCGATTTCTTCAGGTCAATGCGTTGAGTCCAGTTTAATGCTGTTTGAGGTGTAACTACCTGCTATCCCGATGCCTCCGTCGATGTTTGAATGAATCTGAGTGGGTTCAGAAAAGAGGTCAAAACCGGAGTTGGTATACGTCAGCAAATACAGGTAATAACTTTGGCTAAGCATTTGCAGATCCAGATAGTAATCATATAGGGCACTTCCGGACGTGTCGGTGGTATCGTTTTCGTTGGAATATACTTCATTATAAACCGAAAAGCTGAATGTCAATGGGTATTCCTTGCCATTGATGAGCTCATCGGAAAAAATACCATACGAGTTATAAGTGGAAACATCAATGATCTCATTGGATATGTCGTCGTCTTCGCCGAAAACCAGGTCGGTTTTTTCGTACCACAAATAGCTGTCGGTATATGCTGTATCGTTGTAAGATGTCCTTTTTTTGATGACCAGACGGTAATAATTGGTTTCGGAAGCAGGTTCCATGAATTTCAGGGTGGCATCGACAGTATACGCGTAATAATAACCGACGGTATCGATTATATAGGTGTTATTGATTTCGTCCCACAGGTAGTTTTCAATCGGATAACTATAATAATCCAGTATGGAGGTGTCAGTGCCCGTCAGCTGAATATGACTGGGTACTTCAAATTCAGATTCGGTGGCAGGCAATCCTGATGCAGTGATAACCAGTCGTATCAGATCTCTGGCAGTTGTCTTATACGTACCTTTATAAAGGCCGTCGGACGTATCAAACGTCATCTGTTCCCTGAACGTTCCGTTGATAAATAAAGAAACGTTGGCATCCGTTACAACGGTAAATGTGTCCTGAGATGAAAGAAAAAAACGGCTTTCAGTTACTCTGACCGTCAGCAGGGAGTCTGGAGTAGTGATGGATGTCACGACCATTAGAGGCTCGGTTATTTCGCCTTCAAATTCAATGTCTTTTTCGCAGGATGCAAACAGCAGCATCACAGACAAACCAATATAGGGGGCTAATCGTTTCATTGCATGGCGTCCTTAAAATTTATAACTGTAGCTGATGGATGGTATTATGGGAAATAACGATACCTGCGTCAGCTTTTTGTGAACGACATAGGTGTTGTTTATATTATCCCAGGTGGTTTCGCTGGAAGGATAAACGACAAAGGGATTCAACTGGTTGTAAGCATTGTAGACACTGATGTTCCAGGTGCGGATACCATGCTTCTTTTTCTTGTGAAAATTGAGGCCGAGGTCCATGCGATGATACGCGTTGTAACGGAAATTGTTACGACTGCTGATATAACTGTTGGTTGTGTAAATAGCCGGTATAATGGTCGTGCTGCTTGTATAGTACCCGTTTTCACTATCCCCATATTCGCCGGGGATATCAGGCCCTTCGTAATATTGCATGGCCAACGTACCGCAATTACCAGTACAATATACCCATGTTCCGGAAACATCTATTTTTTCACTGAATTTATGGGTGACCGTCAGGCTGACGTCGTGTCGTCTGTCATATTTGGCTGGAAATACCTTTCCGTCGTTAAGTACTTGTCCCGGCCGGTCGAACAGTCGTTCGGACTTAGCCCAGGTATAACCAAGCCAGCCTGTTGTCTTTCCATATGATTTCTGGGCCAGAAATTCCACACCATAAGCCCAGCCTCGTCCCATACAGACTTTGTCTTCCCATCCGGTAGAGGAACCCATGAATGTGGCACCGTCCTTATATTCGATCAGGTTATCCATGGTCTTGTAATAACTCTCCAGTGAAAAATCAATGATATCCTTGAAGTTGTAAAAGAGTCCGGCAGAAAACTGTGTGGATTTCATGGGTTTTATACGTTTGGTCACAGGCACCCACAGGTCAGTCGGCAGGCTGATGCTGTTGTTGCACAACAGGTGGATGTACTGACTCATGGTGGCATAGCCCAGTTTGGCCGAAATCTTGTCGGAAATCAGGAACCGTAACCCCAGGCGAGGTTGCAATGAGTGATAAAACTGGTCCTGAACAAAAAATGTTGAATAGTGAAGCCCTATGTTGGCTTTGATATATGGGCCTATATTCATGTTATCTTCGGCATACAACATGGTTTCATGGGAATAGACGTTTTTATTACCAATTGTTGTGTCAAGAGAAAAGGCTGACGTATCGGTTGAAGTCATTTTTGCAACGGAAACTCCTGGTCTGAAGGTATGATACGTATAACTGCCACCAAATTTTATGTCGTGATCAGGGGTGGGCGCATAATCGTAATCTACTTTGATGGTATAGTCTTCAATGCCTGATAGATAGCCTATATATTCTTCTTCTTTGAAGTAGGCCGTCGGATTTTGTTGCGTTTGTTCCAGTAAATAATCGATGCCCATATCGAAACGATAGCGGGTATAGGAAGCTGTAGTATTCAGAAAGAGTTTGTTGTTGATGACATGATTCCAGCGAAGGGCTGAAATGAGGTTGCCCCAATACCAGCCTAATTTCATCTTACCTTCTTCCTGCAGGTTGGAACCGTCTGTGTAATTTATCCGGAAACCGGCATATATGGCGTCATCACCCATGTAATGGCTGAAGTAAAGACGGTCTTTGTCGGAAAACCTATGGCTGATTTTGGCATTCAGGTCATAGAAATAGTACCCTGCAGACGCATTTGCGACTTCGTCCTCCAGTGCGGCAGCCAGTTTGATAAATGGTTGTATCAGTAAATCGGCATACGTGCGTCTGAGCGATACATTGAATGATGTTTTACCTTTAATGATGGGACCTTCAAGGTTGATTTTAGAGGAAATGAGGCCGATGGATACATTGCCATGGTATTCCTGATCATTACCATCATTCATACGGATGTCAACGACCGACGAAAGCCTGCCACCGAAACGGGCCGGAAAACTTCCTTTGTACAGTGTGACATTCTTGATAGCATCGGTGTTGAACACGGAGAAGAAACCAAACAAGTGGTTGACATTGTAAACCGGTGTACCATCCAGTAATAAAAGATTTTCATCAGGACCGCCTCCACGTACATACAGACCGGCAGAACCTTCCGTACCTGCCTGAACGCCAGGAAGCAACTGCAATGCTTTGATCAGGTCGGTCTCTCCAAACAAGGTGGGAATGGTCTTGATTTGCGAAGCAGGAATTTCGACGGTACTCATCTGAGATCCTTGTACACCAATTTCTCTCGATTTACCTCCCCAGACAGTCACTTCACCTAGTTCGGTGGAGGAATTCAGTCTGATATTGATAACGGTGTCTTGAGTGAGTGGCAGGAGTAGTTCCTGAGTGGCATATCCGACGTATGAATAGCGAAGGTTTACTGAACGTGCCGGTAATGTCAATGAGTAGAAACCGTAGGCATTGGTAACGGCTCCTTTGCCGGAGATTTTATCGAAAACGGAAGCGTTGATGAGCGTTTCGCCTGTTCCGGCATCAGTCATGTGGCCGCTGATGGTAACCGCCTGGACTGTAACTGATAAAAAAAAGAAGGCAATCAACAGGAAAACGGGCTTCATGGTACGATTATTTTTTTTGATTAATCTCTTCAAAATCAACGTATTCGCCATCTTCTTTCCGAAAAACCTTTTTCTTTTTTTGTTTTCGGGATGCTTTGTGTGAGAAGGAATCCTGGCCGGTAGCTTTCCGGCCTTTCCGTACGAGATAGCGTACCACTACCTTGAAAATCAGACGAAAGATAAAATAAATCAATATAATGGTAAGTATAACTTCCATCGATTCACCTGTTATTTTTTATCTTTAACATTATTGAACGTTAAAACAGAAAGCAGGATATATAGTAAAATGCAGGCTGAAAGACCTGCAAAACCCAGTAATACAAATAGTATAAGACAGCAGGTCAGAAAAATACAGGAGCGTTTATTCTCATTCCAGCTAACGTGGTTAAACTTAAGCGAGAACATAGGAATTTCAGAAACCAGCAACCAAACAAATAAACCGATGATGGGAACGATGAACAGGGGATCAATGGCAAAATCAAACAGCTTCTCATAACTGTATGCCACACCAAAAGACCAGAACAGTCCGTTCGCCGGTGTGGGAAGACCCAGGAACGACGATAACTGGCGATCATCCAGATTGAATTTTGCCAGGCGCAAGGCAGAGAAAACCGGTATCAGAAAAGCAGCCCAGGCCCACAAGGGGCTACTACCAGTCAATTGGCTCAGGTCTGTCATGAACTGATAGAGGATCGTGGCTGGAGCCACGCCAAAACTGACCACATCGGCGAGTGAGTCCAACTCCTTTCCGATGGAGGAATAAGCGTTGAGCAACCTGGCGGCCAGACCATCCAGAAAATCAAAAACAGCAGCCAGCAAGATGAGCAGCGCTGCTGTTTCATAGTGACCGTTCAGGGCAAAAACAATGGATACACAGCCTGAAGCCAGGTTCAGGGAGGTAATGGCATTGGGTACGTGTTTGGTAATCATAAGCTGATAGTTAAGACGTAACTGTCTCTTTCCAGCGGGCAATGACAGTCTTGTTGCCGGTCGTCTTGTCTCCGTGACGAACCAGAATATCCACCGCGTCGGCAGGCAGATAAATATCCATCCTGGAACCGAATTTGATGAAGCCGAGATGCTCGTTGAAACGGACTTTTTTTCCCGTATAGGCGTATGTCACGATACGCCTGGCTAACGCTCCAGCCACCTGTCGCACCAACAAGGTCTTTCCGCTGTAGGAAGACCGTATCAGTACGGTAGACCGCTCGTTTTCCGTGCTTGATTTGGGTAAGTAAGCAGCCATGTAATTGCCGCTCTGGTGGCTGTAATGCAGTACTTCTCCCGCAATGGGAAACCAGTTGGCATGAACGTTGAGAATGGACATGAAAATAGAGAGCTGGATGCGATCCTCTTTGAGCAGTCCTGGTTCATAGACGTTTTCAATCACTACGACTTTACCGTCGGCCGGAGCCATGATGTCCCTGACATCGGGATGACTGATCCGTTTGGGGCTTCTGAAAAAATTGGTGATGAACAGAAACGCCAGGACTGAAAGAGCGAGGGTGATTAAAAAAGCCAGGTGGCCTCCGGAAATCCAGACAATCAAATCCAGCGTTACCAGAATAAGGAACAACCAAAGCAGTATTTTTCTGCCCTCCTTGTGAATGGTTATTCCGAAAGATCGTTTCATCTGTATGCTGGATTCGCTGAATTAACGTCTCAAAAGTACGTCTATTTCGTCAGAACACAAAATCTTTCAGTTTACCGATCAGCTTGTTGAAAACTTTTTTGACCGGCCAATCTTGTATTCTCCGGAAATGGGTGTATCTTTAAAACCCTGTTTTATCAAAAAACAGGTCACTGATTATGACTCCATTTGTACATCTCCACGTCCATTCACAGTTTTCCGTTCTTGATGGTCAGGCTTCCATCCCTGCCTTGGTTGACAAGGCTATAAACAATGGTATGAAAGCCATAGCGCTCACAGATCATGGCTGTATGTTCGGCATCAAGGAGTTTTTCAATTATGTCAAAAAGAAGAACGCGGGCAAAGAAGAAAAAGATAAGTTCAAGCCTATCATCGGTTGTGAGGTCTATGTCGCCAGAAACGGACAATTGCAACAACGCAAGGAAGTTAAAGAGGATGCTCGTGGTTGGCACCTTATTTTGCTGGCAAAAAATTTTCAGGGTTATAAAAACCTGTTGAAAATCGTTTCTCATGCCTGGACGGACGGTTATTACTATTGTGCCAGGACCGATCATGCTGAACTGGAGAAATACCATGAAGGACTGATTGCCTGTTCAGCTTGTCTGGGGGGCGAAATTCCCCGGCACATTATTGATGACCGGTTGGATCAGGCTGATACATCCGTCAAGTGGTTCAAGCGAGTATTTGGGGATGATTTTTACCTGGAAATGCAGTTGCACAAGCCTACTGTTCCGAACGCCGCTCAGGATACTTATCCCAAACAACTGGAAGTTAATGCCCGTTTGATTGAACTGGCCGAAAAGCATGATGTAAAGCTTATCTGCACTAACGACGTCCATTTTGTCGATGAGGAACATGCCGAAGCTCATCACCGGCTTATTTGCCTGAATACCGGACGTGAACTGGACGATATGTCAGGTATGGCATACACCAAACAGGAATGGCTGAAAACGCAGGAAGAAATGAACGCGGTTTTTCAGGATCAGCCAGAGGCGTTAGCCAATACTGTTGAGATTGCGGATAAAGTGGAATCCTATTCCATCGATCACGATCCCATTATGCCAAATTTCATTCTTCCTGAAGGATTTGACAACGACGACGATTACCTGCGTTACCTAACTTATAAAGGAGCTGAGGATGTTTATCCGAAAATGAACGATGAAATCAGGGAACGGATCGATTTTGAACTGGATGTCATCAAACACATGGGATTTCCCGGGTACTTCCTGGTCGTGCAGGATTTTACCACGGCTGCCCGAAAAATGGGTGTTTCAGTAGGCCCAGGTCGTGGTTCGGCAGCTGGTTCGGCTGTAGCGTATTGCCTTGGTATCACCAGGGTCGATCCCATCAAATATAATTTGCTGTTTGAGCGTTTTCTGAATCCTGACCGTATTTCCATGCCTGATATTGACATTGATTTCGATGATGACGGCCGTGGACAGGTGTTGCGTTACGTCGAAGAACGGTATGGAAAAGAAAAGGTGGCGCACATTATCACGTATGGCACGATGGCCGCCAGGTCGGCCATCAAGGATGTAGCCAGGGTACAGCGGTTACCCCTTCCGGAGTCGGACAGGCTGTCGAAACTGGTTCCTGATAAACACCCGGAAGGCAAGCGGGTTACGTTGGATTATGCCATAAAAGCCGTTCCTGAATTGAAAGAGGCGGCAGAATCATCCCATCCTGTTGTCCGTGATACGATGAAGTACGCTCAGATGCTGGAGGGCAATGTCCGTAACATTGGCGTGCATGCTTGTGGTGTCATTATCGGCAGGGATGAAATTTCCGACTGGGTACCCGTCAGTACAGCTGATGACAAAGAATCAGGTGAAAAATTGCTGGTGACGCAGTACGAAGGTTCCGTGATTGAAGAAACTGGTATGATAAAGATGGACTTCCTGGGACTAAAAACGCTCTCCATTATTAAAGATGCACTCGAAAACATCCGCCTGTCAAGAGGTATTGATGTTGACATAGAAAAAGTCTCGCTCGAAGATGAAAAGACCTATGAACTGTACAGTGCCGGCAACACGGTCGGAACGTTTCAGTTTGAATCGGCTGGTATGCAGAAATACCTCAGGGATCTGAAACCTACCAAATTTGATGACCTGATTGCCATGAATGCCTTGTATCGTCCAGGCCCTATGGATTATATTCCGCAGTTTATTGCCCGAAAACATGGCAGGGAAGAGATTCAGTATGATATTCCTGTCATGAAAAAATACCTGGAGGAGACCTATGGTATTACCGTCTATCAGGAACAGGTCATGTTACTTTCGCGGTTACTGGCCAATTTCACGCGTGGTCAGTCGGATGAACTCCGCAAAGCCATGGGAAAGAAAATATTTTCAAAACTGAGTGCGCTGAAGCCAGAATTTATCGATGGAGGTACGGCCAATGGCCATGATCCGGAGGTGTTAAATAAAATCTGGGCAGATTGGGAAAAGTTTGCTTCTTACGCGTTCAATAAGTCGCATGCCACGTGCTATTCGCTGGTCGCTTACCACACAGCCTGGCTTAAAGCCAATTATCCGCCTGAATATATGGCCGCTGTGCTGACGCGCAGTGTGAATAACATTACGGATATCACCAGGTTTATGGACGAATGTCGTTCCATGGGTATTCAGGTGCTTGGTCCTGATGTCAACGAATCCAATTTTCAGTTTACAGTCAATAAGGACGGTAATATCCGTTTCGGACTGGGTGCCATTAAAGGCGTAGGAGAAGGAGCTGTGCGGGCTATTCTGGATGAACGGGCCAAAGGTTCTTTTACCGATGTGTTCAATTTTCTGGAACGCGTCAGCCTGAATGCCTGCAATAAGAAAAGTGTGGAATCCATGGCAATGGCAGGTTGTTTTGATACATTGAAACACATCAGCCGGGAACAATTCATGGCTGAAAATACCAAAGGAGAACCATTTCTGGAATTGCTGATGCGTTACGGCAATAAAGTACAGGCTGATAAAGCCATCGTAACCAATTCCCTGTTTGGCGGTGACAATGAAGTGGAAGTGTCAAAGCCCGAATTGCCCAAGGTGGAACCCTGGCCTGAGCTTGTCCGGTTGAACAAGGAAAAAGATCTGGTGGGTATGTATTTGTCGTCCCACCCGTTGGATAGTTATTCCGTCGTGATGAAATACGTTTGCAATACAACGATGGATGACATCAAACAAGGCAATCTGGAGGCTAACAAGGACTTGGTTTTTGGTGGTATTGTCACCGATGTACGTCAACGAACCAATAAAAAAAATGAATTGTTTGCTTTTGCCACCATTGAAGATTACAGTGGCTCCTGTGAAATTCCCTTTTGGACCAAGGAATATGTGGAATTCGGTAATTACCTGAAACCGTCGATGTTTTTATTATTGAAAGGTAGTTATCAAGGCAAGGCTTGGAAACCAGAGGAAATGGAATTGAAAGTCCGTTCCATCAGTCTGCTTTCCGAAGTGGCTGAAAGCAGTGTTGAGAAAATACATTTATCTGTTCCGTTGTCGGCTGTTGACAAAGCCTTCGTGGAAACCTTGTACGATGAGGTTAAACGTTTTCCGGGCAAAGCGACCCTGCTATTTACCGTGCTTGATTTTGATGATGATCCGCCATTGCGTATTGATTTGTTTTCCAAGGCTTTCCATGTAAAACCAGCTAAGAAGCTGATCGAATTTCTGGAACAGATGGAATTTGCAGAGCTGAAAATTAATCAATAGCCTGAGTGGCGGGCAGTATTTTTTATTATTTTTGACGGACAATTGACTATTCCTCGCGGCAAGCTGCAAGGAATGCGCTCGCGGAATTCAGCCGGTTTACCCGAACAAGCTACCCGAATAGAAACAATAAATTATAATTATATGGCATTGGAAATTACAGATTTGAATTTTGATGAGCTACTGAATGCGTCAGAGCCCCTTGTCGTTGACTTTTGGGCTGAATGGTGTGGCCCGTGCAAGATGATTGCTCCCGTCGTTGAAGAGCTGGCAAATTCGTACGCGGGTAAAGTAAACATCGGCAAGATGGATGTGGATGAGAATAACGAGATTAGTTCCCGTTACGGTATCCGCAACATTCCAACGGTGTTGTTCTTCAAAAATGGTCAGTTGGTTGATAAACAGGTCGGTGCTACTCAAAAGAGCGCGCTGGCTCAGAAAATCGAAGCCTTATTGTCCTAACGTTATCCTTCGTTTGCCATCAGGCAGGACCGTAATCTCCACGCGCATATTGTCTTCCGGCAATAACTCCCCGATTTTTTCAGGCCACTCGATAAAACACGTATGGCCGCTTGAAAAGTAATCTTCGCAGCCCAGGTCGAAGGCTTCCTGTGCTTTTTTCAGCCGGTAGCAATCGAAATGAAAGACCGGATCACCTGAAGGTAAGGTGTATTCGTTGATAATGGCGAACGTTGGGCTGTTGATCATGTCTTTGATGCCCATCTGTTCGCAGATGGCTTTGATAAAGGTGGTTTTGCCTGCACCCATTTCTCCGTAAAAAGCGAAAACACCCTTTCCGTCTGTGACTTTCAGAAATGTCCTGGCGGCTTCCGGTAATTGGTTGACCGAGTTTATTTCGATGGTCATGGTCATTTTTTTTTGGGTTCCAGCGTGATGAAAGGAATCAGCATTTCCTCCAGCGAAATACCTCCGTGCTGGAAAGTATCCTTGAAGTAGGAAACATAATAGTTGTAATTGTTCGGGTAGGCGAAATAGTCGTTGTCCGAGGCAAAGATATACGTGGAGCTGACATTGGGGCTGGGGAGGCCGTGACGGTCGGGATTCTTGATTTCAAAGACTTCCTTCGGATTATAGTTCAGACTTTTACCGACTTTGTAACGTAGGTTGGTGTTGGTGTTTTTGTCGCCAATCACCTTGATGGCATTATCCACCCGGATCGTGCCATGGTCAGTGGTAAGGATGATTTTGACCGGCTGATCTGTCAGAAAATCAAACAGGTCGGCAATAGCTGAGTGTTTGTACCACGATTCGGTAAGTGATCGGTAAGCCGCTTCGTTATTGGCCAGTTCACGGATCATTTTCGATTCGGTACGGGCATGCGAGAGCATATCGATGAAGTTGAACACGACAACATTCAGGGGTGTATTCATCAGGCTTTTCACCTTCCCCAGGAATCGTTCACCGATCTGGTTGTTGTTGATTTTATGGTAGGTGAATTCGTGTTTTTTGCGGAACCGTTCCAGCTGTGTCTGGATGAGCGGTGATTCGTTGAGATTCTTACCTTCTTCCTCGTCTTCGTCCACCCAGAGTTCAGGGAATAGTTGCTGTATCTGCAACGGCATCAATCCGGAAAAAATGGCATTTCGTGCATATTGAGTTGCTGTTGGCAACATGCTGAAATACAGGCTTTCATCGATGGTGAACCGATCGCCCAGCAATCGACGGATCACTTGCCACTGGTCGAAACGGAAATTGTCGATAAGAATGAAAAAGACCGTCTCGCCTGCATCAAGCATCGGAAAGACTTTGTTTTTAAACAGGTCGGGGCTCATTAGAGGACGGGTTTCCGGTTGATCAATCCATTTCAGGTAGTTTTTTTTGATAAACCGCCCAAACAGGTTGTTGGCTTCTATTTTTTGCTGACGGAGCATTTCGTCCATGCCTGTTTTGGCTTCCTCAAGTTCAAGTTCCCAGTAAACCAGTTTTCGATAGATATCCATCCATTCCTCACAGCTGGAAGATTCGCTGATTTGTTGACTGATTTTTAGAAAATTTTGCTGGAAGGACGTCGTCGTTGTATCGTGGATGATTTCGTTTTTATGAATGTTTTTCTTGATAGTCAACAACATCTGCATCGGATTGACCGGCTTGATCAGGTAATCTGCTATCTTGCTGCCAATAGCCTGGTTCATGATGTCCTCTTCTTCGCTTTTGGTGATCATGACGACAGGCAGAGAGGGCAACATCTCCTTAATCTGATTGAGGGTTTCGATGCCGCTCAGACCAGGCATGTTTTCGTCCAGAAACACGAGATCAAAAACCTCTTCCTTGCACAGGTCGATTGCGTCCTGTCCATTGGTGGTCGTAACGACCTCATACCCTTTTTCTTCCAGAAACAGGATATGGGGTTTTAGCAGATCCATTTCATCGTCTGCCCATAGCAACCGGTCTTTTGTCATAAGGAGCGCATTATGGTTTTGTTTCGGAGCCTGAATAGTTCTTTTTAAAGAATTCAAGGTATAGTGCCGGATCAACTCCTTCTTCCAGCAATTTCAGGTTATTACTTGAAACAGCCAGGAACTTGATGCCTGGGTATTTAATCTCTGGTGCCTCGTTCTGGAAGTTGATCCATGACATATACCGCTGCACATCGGCGGCATTTTCGAATCCTTGCACCAAAAGTACATCCATTTGACCGATTTTTGCAACACTTAGCTCATAATCACGGATTAAAAAAGTTGTGAAGTTGTATAGAGCTACATCAAACTGAAGTCGGTTGACGTTGACAGAATCGGCGGGGTAACGGATCAGGAGTACATGGGGTTCGTTTGGTTCGTAGGTGAGGTGTGAAACCAGGGAATCAAGACGTAGTTTTTCATCGTCCTGCATCACGCCATCCAACGAAAAGAGACTGGTGTAACCGGCTGAAGGTACAGGTCTCCGGCCACTGTCCCACAAGGCCAGCATTTCCTTAATAAGAGGTATCAGATCGCTTTCCGGATACGTATTGGTAATGTGTACCAACGTGTCGTGAAAAGCTTGAGGCTGTCCTGTGCGTCCGTATTCCAAGGCATCCAGGAAAATGAAACGTGGCATCAGTCTGGTCATCGGATATGTTTCCCTGACATACTGACCTGAAGCAAAAATACTGTCTGTGACATGTTGGGTAAAGAGCTTATAGGCACTTTCATACAGAGAATCTTCTACGAGGTACATTTCTATCAGGTGTTCAATGAACAGGGAATCACTTAACCGTTGAGCCAGCAAGCTTTCCGGAAATTGAGCAATCAGTTTGATACGGGCAGAATCGGCATCGGCATCCCTGCGGAGCTGTTTAAACGTCAGGTAGCTGATATACCAGGCATTTTCCAGATTCTTGTTGTCCGGAAACCGCGTTTCCAGTTGGTTAAATGTGGCCAGGCACAATCGGTTGTTTTCCATCTGTTCACGGTAAATACGGCCCGCGTTGAACAAGGCATCAGCTATTTTTTCGTTGGAAACCTGTAACTGAGTTTCCGTAAACGGGAGGTCTTTCAGGTAGAAATTTGGATTGAGCGGATCATCAGCCCCTTCGGTGAAACGGTCACCTGCGTCTGCTGCTGTTGTATCCAATACCAGGGAATCGCCTGGCTGGCTTAGGCTGTCAGTTGGTAATATACCTTCTCCTCCTGTGGTTTCTGATTCTTCAGCTGTCTGTTCAAAGATATCCGTCTTTTTGTTTCTGCGCCAATCGTCAGCCAGTTTCCGTTTCCCCCATTTTTTCTGGAAGTCCGTGAGACCTTTGCTAACCAGGGATTCATTGTAAAAATACCAGCTGCTGTTAGTCGGATCGGTTATACCTGGCAGGGTGGGCGTATCATCTTCTGGTTTATTTTCGCCTGTTAAGTCCTGGTTTTCATTCAACGCCTCTTCGGCTGCCTTTTTCCGCTTTTCTTCTCTGGCTTTCTTTTCAGCTACTTTTACCAGGGAGTCAATGATGGCATTCAATTCTTTTTCAGGTAGTTTAGCCAATGCCTGAAGACTGTCTTCGTCGTGAATGATGGTCAGCTCTGGTGCCAGAGCCTTTAAAACACCGGAACGGAAAGCTGCTTCCGGATATCGTTCATCTTCTTTTTTAAGTAAAACTTCAGCGTCAGCATAGCAGGGTGCTGCCTTGCGGAAATTCTCGATCCGGTAATACAAATCGCCCAACACCAACAGCGTTTTCAACTTATGATTTCCGTACTTGGTCGATTTATCCAGAGACAGGTGAAAATTCTCCAGTGCTTTTGCCGTATCTTTTGCTGCCAAATACAGATTCCCCATAGCGTAATGGATCTGGTCCAAATGGTCTTTGTTTTTACCGCTTCGGCTGAGCCGTTTCAGTTTTTTAAGCGGTTTGGCCGGATTATCACCAGGAAAAACCTCCGTTTGCCGGATTCGGGCGCTGATTTCCATCTCGTAGGGTGGATTCATACCGGGGATACTGCTGTAAACCTTGTTAGCCTCGTTACGTTGACCGGTTTCCTGGTATAACTGACCAAGCAGGAAAGTCCAGCGTTGTTTTTCTGTTTTGTCGCTGGCTTTCTTTATAGCCATTTTCAGGTAAGGAATGGCTTCCGCGAACTCTTTACGGGTTATCAGAAAATCGGCATAGGCGGCCGAATAAGTCCTGTTTTGTGAAGGTGTCAGGGTGGAATTGTTCAGGTCTCGTAAGGTATTTTCGGCTTCATACATCCATCCAAGCTCCTTGTAGGAGCGGGCCAGAAGGATAGCCGCCTTATCCTGGACAGCTTTGTCGGTGGCAAAATGCCGCATGATGTAGGTACTCGTGGCTGAAGACGAATTGAAATCGGCCATGTGGAACTGAGCATTGGCCAATAACAGGAACACATCGTCCATGAAAGGATTAAATTCTTCCTTACTGTAAAATTTCTTGTACGATTCTTTGCTGTGGCTGGTCGGTTTTTTCTTAGGTTTGACCCGGATGGAATGTTTCTTGATCGCTTTCTGGCACTTCTCGATGGCCTTGTTCATGCTTGCAGCAGTTCCTTTGGCCTTGGTATGGTTACTGACCGTGTACATGGGCAGCAGGGTTGAGAAATCGTCCAGATGTCCGTTTTTGAGTTGCCTGATGCCTTGCTTGTAAGCCTCATTTCCATTGAAGTGGACGTTGTAACGGGTGTTCAGCTCCTGATAACGACGACTACCCCACGTGTTCTTTTGGGTGGAACACGCAGTCAAAAACAGCAGCAGCACCAGGGCTGCACAAAAGATGTAACTGTTTTTCACGTCTTGAAATTTGTATAGTAAAAAACAGAAAAAATGGTGTTTTATTGTGTAATGAGACTATCTGTCTGAAAAATATCAAGGAATTTTATTCAATTCCCTGAAAGCACTCAAAAATAGGGTGAAAAACAGGTAATAGTTTACAGCTTCTCAAAAGTGAACCCTATGGAAATCAAATCATTCCAGAAGTTTGGATATGACTTGGAAACGACCTCAGGATGGTTAATCCGAATGGTTTTTTGGGTGAGTGCGACGGGTGTAAATGACATTGCCATGCGGTGGTCTTCGTATGTTTCAATTAAAACGTCTTTTTGGGCCTCACAGCGATCACCAAACCACGCCAGGATATCTCCTGGAAGCTCCCGGAAGCAAAATCCAACTTTACGGCCTTCGTTAATCAACGCCTTTATTCGGTCTGTTTCCTTGATTTTCAGGCTTTTAATTCCTGACAACTGAAATGGTATGCCTTTTAAGGCACAAGTTATGGCTAACGTCTGCGCCAGGTCCGGTTGATTGCACAGATCCAGATTAAACTCCTTTGAAGTGGTTGGAATTTTAGTTAATCGAACGCCGTTTTCGGCATAGTTTGTCGCGATTCCAAGTGTAGAAAAATAATCAGCCACCTTAGAATCGCCCTGAAAGCTGTCTTTGGTAAGTCCTCTAAGGTAAACGGTGCCATCAGTCGCCAGACTCAGCATTTCATACCAATAGGAAGCAGCCGACCAATCGGATTCGATGGTAAAAGGAACAGATTGATAGGTTTGAGCGGGAATCTGAATGACAGCACCACTCCATTCGGCCTTTACCCCGAAAATAGACATCATGTTCAGCGTCATTTCGGCGTATGGTCGTGAAACAAGAGATCCGTTGATGCGTAATGTCAACCCTTTTTCCATGTATGGACCAGCCATCATCAGTGCTGAAAGATATTGACTGCTGATACTGCCATCAATTTCCATATCACCGCCTTTTAGTTGTGTTCCGGTAATTTTCAGGGGAGGATAACCGTCTTTTCCGAGGTATTCAATCGTTGCTCCAAGACCACGTAACGCGTTGACCAGTAATCCAATGGGACGATTTTTCATGCGATCGGTACCCGTTATTTCCCACGCGCCGGATTGCAATGCCAGGTAGGCTGTCAGAAACCGCATGGACGTACCGGCTGCTCCGATATCAATGTGATGACTGGAGGAGGTAAGTGCCTTGACCATCACCTGGGTATCATCACTGTCAGCCAGATTGGTCGGTGGTGTTTGTCCGCCTGCCAATGCATTGAGGATGAGAGCCCGGTTGCTGATGCTTTTTGAGGCTGGCAACGAAATGGTGCCATTGATAGAGGATGGGGCTTTGATAAGGTAATGCATGATTGACTAGCCATTCGATTACTGGCAAAAGTACAAAAAATGAAGAGGTCTGCATACACCCTTTTTTTCGGATAGATCAAATTTTTTTGTTCAGTTGTGATGCATTCTTAAAATAATGTGCAATTTTGTCGTGTCTGAAAACAGGCTGCAACGATAAAACGAGCATGCCTGTACCAGACACCCAAGCAGATGATAATCGGCATGCGGCGTGCATACTACCTTAATTAAAAATAGATATTATAGTATGAAAAATACAGTAAATAGCTTTATTACTGCAGCGCTGCTGCTGGTTGTTCTTATTGGAACGGCTTTTTTCTTTTATAACTGTGCCGGAACAAAGGAAAAAGGAGCTGACAACAAACGTAACCTGGTGTTGATCCAGTACAACGATTCTCCGCTAAGTGAACTGTCATTGGCTGGTATAAAAGATGGCCTTACCCAAATCGGGATGACAGAAGATGTTGATTATAAACTGGATGTTCAAAATGCACAAGGTGATCTGAGTACCCTGAATATCATTATTGAAATGGTTTGCAATAAGCAACCCGACCTGATTTTTGTCACCTCCACGCCAACATTGCAGGCAGTGGCTAAGAAAATTACTGATATACCCGTTGTCTTTACGGTTGTGGCTGATCCGGTTGATGCCGGCGTTGGAACGAGCTTTGAAGAACATCAGTCTAACATCACAGGTATATCCACGCTGGGCGACTATGAAGGCATGGTCAAATGGCTGAAGTTGATGAAGCCAGGCATCCGGACCATCGGTACTATTTTTTCACCGGGTGAAAGCAACTCCGTGAAAAATATGAGTGACCTGAAAAAATATGCCGGAGCCGGTGGACTGAAGCTCGTGACGATACCCGTATCTTCCTCCACAGAAGTAACCGACGCTACTTATTCCTTACTGGCTCAGGGAACAGAGGTTGTTTGTCAGGTTATTGATAATCTGACCTCTGCTTCCATTTCGAGCATCATCAAAGTGTGTCGTGATAAACAAGTACCGTTTTTTGGCTTTGTCAGCGATCAGGCCGACATGGGAGCCGTCCTTGTCGTGTCCAGAGATTATCATCAGGCCGGCATCGATGCGGTTAACCTGGCCAGGAAAATCTTTGACGGTCAGGATATAAGCACCATTCCTTTCGAATTCGTATCCCGCACCGACATCATGGTCAATCCTGAAGCCGCCAGTAGTTTTGGTATGGTTGTACCTGAGGAATTACTGAAGAAGGAGGGGGTCATCATCAAAAGGAGTGAGGGACAAACGACGAAGGAAAATCAATAAAAACAATACATGAGCCCACTCCAAAAAGTGGTTTTTTGTAAAATTAGTACCCTTGTTCGTTTTTCGTCAGAATCCGATATTCCGGTTGCCGGATATTTTTCGTTTCAAATATTCTACTCTCAGCGGCTTAAATTTCAAAACGCGACGGGAAAGTGTTAACATCTGTGAAAATCACGCCATCTGTGGAACTCTTTGATCCTCCCGTTCCGTGAAGTTCACGATCCGGACCAGGTTTATCCACAGGCAACGACAGGTAGCCCAGGCCTGTTGCTTGTACAGTCCGCGGTATCTGGTCTTTGCATTCCGCAAGGGAAAACTGAGCTGAAAGATGGTGGCCTCCACGTTGTTTCGCTTCCGGAGTTCCCCTGGTGGTCGCTCCTTCATCTCCTTCCGTTTTGCGGATGCCCTGACGGCCTTTTCCGTGATGTATATCTTCTTGCCTTCGCCCGTTGTAAAGTGCCAGCTTCTTTCCTTGCTTCCCTTGTCCTTCTTCCGCATTCTTACAGGGGTGGCTTGGATCTGTTCTCCTGTTTCGGTGTCCGTGACAATCACTCCCTTCGGGGTTTCTTCCGGCAGGTATTGTACTACATCGAAAAAGTGGACACTAAAATGATTTTTTAGTGGTTAGTATTTTTAAAAGTGAACAACGGTAATAATATAATGGTGTTAGTTTTTACGAAA
>Ga0153915_10001168_pt1 | contig 24215 bp, 15 predicted proteins | sample Opewatmetagenome_2_FD_107003 | JGI IMG/M metagenome (GOLD analysis project Ga0153915, IMG submission 107003) | Freshwater wetland microbial communities from Ohio, USA - Open water 3 Core 3 Depth 3 metaG | ecosystem: Environmental > Aquatic > Freshwater > Wetlands | place: USA: Ohio, Lake Erie...
CCCGCGGCCCCCGGCGCGGCCAAGCCCGCGGCCCCCGGCGCGGCCAAGCCCGCGGCCCCCGGCGCGGGGAAACCCGCGGCCCCCGGTACCAAGCCCCCCGCGCCGCCTACCGCATCATCACCTGCCCGCCCGTGACGGGCAGGGCCTGCCCCGTCTCGTACTCCTGCTCCACCAGATAGAGGATGGCGCGCACCACGTCGGGCACCCGGCAGCCGCGCTTCATGGGCACCTTGGCCTCATAATGACGCTTCACGTCCTCCACGGTTTTGGCTCCGGGAACCTTGCCCGCGTGCAGGTACTGCACGAAGAGGCCGTTCTTGGGATCCATCCACAACGGGCCCTCGAAGTAGTTGCCGGGGCAGATGGAGTTCACCTTGATGCACGCGTCCACCAGTTCCAGCGCGAAGGACTGGGTGAGGCCCACGCCGCCGAACTTGCTGCCCGCGTAGGCGAAGTTCCGGTTGCTGCCCTCCAGGCCCGACTTGGAGTTGATCTGCACGATGTCCATGGTCCAGTCGGGGCGGAAACGGTGCTGGAGCCTCATGACGGTGGACGCGTGCTTGGCGCAGAGGAAATAGCCCTTGTAGTTGACGCGCGTGATGAAGTCGAAGGAGTCCTCCGACAGCTCGTCGAGGCCGCCGGCACGCAGCACCCCGGCATTGCTCACCATGAGGTCCATGCCGCCGAAGGCCGTGACGCAGTCGCCGACCATGCGTCCCAGGGATGCGCTGTCCGTCACGTCGCAGGTGCAGAACATGGCCGTGTTGGGCCGTTTCTCGCGGTTGAGGTCCTCCTCCAGGGCCTTGCCGGCCTGGACGTTGAGGTCCGCGATGACCACGTGCGCACCCTCGCGGAACAGGCCCTCCGCGATGCCGCGGCCGAAGCCCTGGGCCGCGCCCGTGACCACGGCGATGCGGCCCTCCAGCCTCCCGTGGGCCCCGGCCGCCTTGCCGATGCCGCGCCTGTAGTTCTCCACCTCCCAGTTGTCGATGAAGGCGATCTGGCTGGGGGTGAGGAAGCGCGGTCCCCCGAAGTTCTCGGAGAGGAAGCCGATCCGCAGCAGGTCCTCGAATGCGTCCAGCGCCGTCTCGGCGGCCTTGCGGGTGTCCTCCACGGCCACCAGGCCGATCCCCTCGATCAGCGCGATCTTGGGCGGTTGGCCGTGCTCCACCTTGTAGGCGGAAAGCCTCCCCGGAAGGGCCGCGAGGGTCTTCTCCGCGTCCCCGTCGAAGTCCAGGAACAGCGGCGACGCCTTGCAGTAGACGATGTGGTCCGGAACGAAGGGCAGCGCCGCCTTGGCGCGGAGATCCGCCTGCAGGAAATGGCGGATCAGCGCATTGTTCCTCACGGCGGCGATCTTGGCCGCGCTGCCTTCCGAGAGGATCATGCGGACGGCCGGTACGACGCGCACGGCGGTGTCCGGCACGGGAAGCGCCTCCCCGGGAAGGGGGGAGGCGAAGCGGGCGCGGATCCTCCCGAGGAGGTCCTCGTAGACGGCCTTCACCTCCTCCGCCGTGTCGGCGGCCACCACGGTACCGTGGTTGGCCATGAGGATCAGCTTGGGATCCTCCCCGTGGGCCCTCTTGTAGGCGGCCACGGCCGTCGCGGTATCCCGCGCCAGCGTGTAGCCCGGGTCCGCGTAGGGCAGGTAGAGCGCCTTGTCGCCGAACAGTTCCTTTACGAGCCTCTCCGAGTCCGTGGAGCAGAGGAGCGCGTTGACGGCGTACGGATGAAGGTGCACCACGAAGCGGCGGTCCAGCATCTCGTGCAGGGACGTCTCCACGGACGGGCGGGCGCCCGTCTCGGGATGCAGGCGGCTTCCCATGAGGTCCGCCTTCACCTCCGCCTCGCGCCGCATGGGGTCCGCGCTGTAGTCCTTGGAGAGGATCCTGCGCACCGCGGCGCGCTCCAGGAGGGCGAAGCCCCGCTCCGTGATCTCCCCCAGGGAATAGCCGCTGGCCTTGATGGCGATCTGGTCGGCGTCCTTCACGGAGGTGTTCCCCCCGCCGCCCACCGCCCATTCGCGGCCCCTGCCGAAATGATGCGACAGTTCCACGATCTCCCGAAGATCCAAAACGTTGTACGCCATGATGACCGTTCCTTTCGGGCGGCCGCGCGGGCGGCGCGGCCGGCCTTCCGTCAGCCGCGGCCGGCGGCCTCGATGACCTTCGCGCCTTCCGCCTCCAGGGCGTCCCGGCTCTCCGGTCCCGTGAAACCCTTCCCCCCGCGGGCCGTCCGCTCCTGGTGCGCCGCCACGACGCAGGCCGCGCGCCAGCCGATTTCCGTCAGCTCCTCCCCGAGGGCCGCTCCCCCGCGGCACTGCGGGGTGAGGGGGATCATGTCGGGGGCGTTGTGCTCCGTGCCCAGGAGCACGGGGAAGCCTTCCCTGCGGCAGAAACGGCAGAACTCGAGGGCCTTGGGCTGGGCGTTGCGGTTGGTGATCAGCTCCACCATCCCCACCCCCATGGCGCGGAGGCTGCGCGCCAGCGCGGGCCAGTCCCCCTCGAAGCCCGTCATGCCGCCCTTCTCGTCGTCCAGGAGCACGGGATAGCAGGGAATCCCGCCCGCGTCGCGCACGAGGGCAAACGCCTGTTCGGTGCGGAGGAAGGAAGCGTTGTCCTCCTCCACGTAGCCCCTGCCGCCCGCCTTGAGCACCTGGTTCCTGATCTCGTTCTCCAGCGCCGCCGTGGCCGGCCCCGAAGCCCCCTCGGCGGCGGCCGCCGTGAAATCCGCCTTCGACTCCTTTCCGGAATACAGGGCCTTGAAGAAGGCGGCCAGGTCCGCCGCGGCGGACCACCGCTTCATCGCCTCCACGCGGATGGCCCTCGCGATGTGCCGCTCCCGGACCAGGTCCTTGGCCAGGTCGCGGCGTACGGCCTGGAAATCCAGGGCGAACGGCGCGCCCATGGCGGCCAGAAGCCCGTCGACCTTCTCGATCATCTTGCGGGACTGCTCCTGGCTGGCCTCCATGGCGCGCTCCAGGAGGGCCTCGTTGGCCGGGGAGAGGCGGAACGGCCGGCGCAGGCCCTTGCCGCACGCATAGATGCGGCCCGGGTTCTTGGGATCGTTGTAGAGGATCCCGGCCTTCCTGCCCTCCTCCGACAGCGTGATGAACTCCATGTTGAAGAGGGGCTGGATGCGCGCCTCCCGGGTGAGCCGGGCAAACTCGTCGAATCCCGCCGTGGAGTAGAAGTCGTTGATGCCCAGCGCCTTCAGGCCTTCGCGGCGCGCCAGGTCCACCGCCTGGGCCACGCTCTGGAACGCGCTGAAGGAGTAGGGGGTATGGATGTGTCCGTTGGTCTTCGGCATGGCCGTCTACCGCGCCCTCTTCGCAAGCTCCGTGAGTTCGTACTCCTGGACCTTGGAAAGCCAGGCGGCGCCCACCGGGACGCCCCCGCGGAGGCACCACTCGTCCCAGACGGCCCCCGCGGGCAGCCCCTTGGCCTCCTCCATCAGGGCCAGGCGGGCCGTGAAGTTCCCCGCGGCTTCCGCCTTTCGGAGTTCCCCGTCGGGCTGGAGCATGGACTGCAGGGAAGAGCGCAATGAAGCGCGGGCGCCGATGACCCACGCGGCGATGCGGTTGATGCTGGCGTCGAAGTAGTCCAGGCCGAAGTGCACGCGGCCCCAGGCGTCCGCGCGCGTGATCTCCTCGGTGAGGGCGCGCACGTCGTCGTTGGCCACCACGACGTGGTCGCTGTCCCAGCGCACCCCGCGGCTCACGTGCAGGAGCACCTCGGGGCAGAACAGGAGCACGGAGGAGAGCTTGTCCGCCACGCTTTCCGTGAGGTGGTAATGCCCCATGTCGAGGCAGGGCATGATGCCGTTCTTCACCGCGTAGGCGAGGTAGAAGTCCCAGGAGCCGACCGTGTAGCTTTCCGTGCCGATGCCGAAGAGCTTGCCTTCCACCGCGTCCTTCACGTGGCGGGGATCCAGCCTCCGCCCGAAGATCCTGTCCAGGGAGTCCTTGAGAAGCGCCCGGGGGCCCATGCGGTCCGCCGGCGTGTCCTTGTAGCCGTCCGGGATCCAGAGGTTCACCGTGCATGGGGTCCCGAGCTCCCTGCCGAAGGCTTCCCCAATCTCGCGGCAGCGCACGGCGTGCGCGATCCAGAAGTCGCGCACTTTCCTGTCCGCGTGGGACAGGGTGAAGTTGGACGCGGCCAGCGGATGGGAGAAGAATGTCTGGTTGAAGTCCAGGCCGATCCCGATCCTCTTGGCCCAGCCGATCCATTTGGCGAACAGCTCGGGACCGATGGCGTCCCGGTCCACCCGCCGGCCTTCCGTTTCCGCATAGATGGCGTGCAGGGCGAGGCGGTGCTTTCCGGGAATGAGGGAGAGCGCCTTCTCGAAGTCGCGGCGCAGCTCGTCTCCCGTTCGCGCCTTGCCGGGATAGTTGCCCGTGGCCTGGATGCCTCCCGAAAGGCCCGCGTCGGGGTTCTCGAAGCCGCCCACGTCGTCGCCCTGCCAGCAGTGGATGGAAAGGGAAACGGAAGCCAGCTTGGAAAGCGCGGCCTCCGTGTCGATGCCCCAGAGGGCGTATGTCTTCTTTGCCGCCTCGTAGTTCCTCTCCACGACGTCGCGGCCCATGTCAGCAGTCATCGTTGCACCTCGCTGGGGCTACCGTAGCGCGTCAGGGGCATTTTTTCAACACGGAGGTGCGCCGCGCCCTACCTCTCCGCCTCCTCGAAGGCCGTCTTCATGTCGATCGTCAGGCCCGGCACGGCGGAGGATTCCACGCGGTCCTCGGGACCGTAGAAGCGCGGTCTTCCGTAACCGCCGCCGGGTCCCAGGACGAAGACCATCACGCTTCTGTCGATCGGATGGAGGAACCAGAGTTCCCGCACGCCGTGCTTCCCGTAGAGGACGGACTTCACCTTCAGGTCCTTCTGGAGGGTGTGCGGGGAAAGGATCTCGATGACCCAGTCCGGGGCGCCGCGGCATCCGCGTTCGTCCAGCTTCTCCCTGTTGCAGACAACGACGATGTCTGGCTGGACCACGGTGTCGATTTCTCCGTCCTCCTGGTTGAAGAAGGCGGGCAGGCGCACGTCGAAGGGCGCGTGATAGACCCGGCGCGGATTTCCCTTCAGGAAATTGGAAATCTGACGGCTTACTTCCATCGAAAGGGCCTGGTGCTTCCGCGAGGGTGCGGGACTCATGTCGTAGGCCACGCCGTCGATGAGTTCCCAGCGCTGATCCTCGGGCCAGCCGCAGTACTCACCGTAGGTGTGATGCGGCTCGCCCTTCTTGATCGGGTCGCTCATGGCTTCATTGTACGGCCCGGCGCGGCGGCGGTCAACGGGAGGCGGAGAGGCGCACCTCCGCGCCCGCGGGCAGCGTGAGCCGTTTGTAGGCCGGGCCGTACGGTGATTTTTCCACGGGGACCCTGCCCGCGTGGAAGGAACGCGGCTTGAAGGGAAGCTTCACGGTGACCGTCGCGTCCTCGCGCGCGGTGAGGATCGCCAGGAGCCTCTTTTTCTCCGCTCCCATTTCCCACTCCATGCGGACGCCGATGCCGCCGCGACAGCGCAGGCCGCTCACCTTCCCGGAGGGCCACCTGCCGGGGAGCGCCGGCAGGAGCTTGATCAGGCCGGGCGCGGAGAAAAGCAGCATCTCCAGGACGGCCGCGGTCAGGCCGAGATTGGCGTCGATCTGGAATGGCGGCAGGGAGCCGGGACCCCAGTACATCGTGAGGCCCTGCGGCCGCCAGTCGTTGTGGTAGGTGGACAGGTTGGGCCCCGTGCACGCGCGCGCGATGAGCTCCAGGCATTCCAGGGCGCGGTCGCCGTCGCCGAGGCGCGCGTAGACATTGGCCATGTACGCGAGGGACCATCCCGTCTGGGAGGTGAGCCCCACGGCGAGCCGTTTCTCCACCGCCGTCCGCGCCGCGGCGAAAAGGACGGGGTCGGTCTCCTCCGTGACCTCCCGGCCCGGGAAGAGCGGGTAGAGGTGGGACATGTGCCGGTGGCGGTAGTTGTCGGGGAGGTCCTTGGGGATCCACTCCTTCAGCGCGCCGTCGTCGTTGATCCGGTAGGCGGGCAGTTTCGCCAGGAGGGACCGCCAGCGGACCGCGGATTCCCCCTCGATGCCCAGGAGGCCGCAGGCGTCGCAGAGGTTGGTCAGAACCTCCCGGGCCACCGCGACGTCCATGGCGGCGTCCACGCAGGCCAGGCTTCCCCCGGGGGCGGCCGGGGCGTTCTCCGGGGAGAGGGACGGGGCGAAGCGCATGCGGCCGTCCGGTCCCTCGGTGAGGAAGTCCTCGTAGAACAGCGCCACCTCCCTCAGGAACGGCACGGCGCGGGAGCGGAGGAACTCCCGGTCCCCGGTGAACAGCCAGTAGTCGTAGAACAGCGCGGAGAGCCATCCCGCCCCCGCGGTCCAGTTGAGCCAGGGGCCCGCGACGGCCACCCCGTGCGTCGACTGGGCGATGGGCGCGAGGATCCCGCGGCAGCCGAAGAGCCTGCGGGCGTTTTCCCTGTAGTCGGCCAGGAAGGCCTCGTAGTAGCCGAAGTAGGGCAGGGCGGCCTCCGGGAGCCCTCCCGGAAGGGCCTGCCAGTAGTTCATCTGCACGTTCACGTCGTTGTGGTAGTCGGATGCCCAGGCGGGCTTCCAGTCCCCGTTCCATACCCCCTGCAGGTTGGCCGGAAGGCCGCCGGGCCGCGAGCTTCCGATCAGGAGGTGGCGGCCGTGGTCGAACATTCGCCGGATGAGCTCCGTCGGCACCTTCCCGCCGGCCGCCGCGAGGAGCAGCTCCTCGTTGGACCTGACGGGCGCCTCCGCGTCTCCCGGCGCGTCCGCCAGGTCCAGGCGCACGCGGGAGAACAGGGCCCGCTGCGCCTCCGCGTGGGGGGCCAGCAGCGTCCCGAAATCCTCCGGCAGGCCGTTGAGGCGCTTCTGCAGCCGCTCCAGCGCGGGGACCGGGGGCTTGTTGGCGAACACCCCGATCACGACCAGCGCCTCGACGGCGTCCGTGATCTCCGCGGCGGACCCCTCCTCCGTGACGGTGCCGCCGCGCACGGTGACCCGGGCGATGCCGCCGTACCCGCCGCCGCCGCGGTATTTGCCGGTGATGGTCATCCATTTTCCGTTTCCCGCGGTCTCGTAGTCCACCGGCGGCGGCTCCTGGCCCGCGTCCGCTCCCGCGCCGCCGGGGTGCGGCGGCTTGAGCCCGAAGGGTTCCAGGCGGAGGAGCGCGTCCACGGGCAGGCTTCCGGAACGCGAGAGGCGCAGGACCACGACGCGGTCCGTGCGCGATACGAACAGGTCCCGGCGGAAGGCGGTGCCCGAGTCGTTCCATTCGGTCCAGGCAACCCCGGAGGCGTAGTCCAGGCCGCGCCGGTAGGCCGTGGGGGCGCCCGTGGTCCGCGTCTCGATGCGCAGGGCGAAGGTGGGATGGAAGGGATCCGTGGGCGTCTCCCGGTAGCCGGCCTCCCTCAGCCGCGCGTCCAGGAACCGGTTGGCGTCCCCGTAGCGGCCCGCGGCGAGCAGGCCGCGCAGCTCCCCGAGGTGGGAGGAGACGTCGGGAAGGTCGGGCTTCGGGCCGCGCAGGAAGAGGGCCTCGTGGTTCACGAGGACGGTCTCCTCCCGGATGCCGCCGAACAGCATCGCGCCGATGCTGCCGTCGCCCGTCGGCAGCGCGTCCTGCCACCGCGTGGCGGGCTGCAGGGATGTCATTCCGCCGGCTGCTCGCGTTTCCATGGGGGCATTGAAGACGCGTGCGCGGCGCCTGTCAAGGAACGCCGCATCGGCCCCATGGAGGGGACGGTAGAACAGGGCAGGGCCGCGTGCTATGCTGCCGTTCCCATGACCGTAATCCCCATCCTCTACGCGGGCGCGGCTGGCCTTGTCGCCGCGGGCTTCAGCCAGTTCTACAAGGTACGGGCGCGGCGCGGCTACCCGCTCCTGGCCGTGCTCCTCGGCCTGTCGGCGGCCTTCAGCCTGCTTTCCCTCGCCGTGGTCCTGTTGCGCGGAGAGGACCTCTTTTCCGCGGACGCCGTCCTTCTGGGCCTGGTGATGGGGGTGGTCACCATGGCCGCCATCCACATGTATTTCCTCGTCACCCAGCGCGCCAAGCTGAACGTGACCTGGACCGTGATCCAGTTGAGCCTCGTGATCCCCTTCATGGCGAGCATCCTCTTCTACGGGGAATCGCTGAACCTCGCCGGATGGCTGGGCATCGGCCTGATCGCCGTCACGCTGGTCCTGTTCGCCGCCGGAAAGAAGGTGGACGGGGCGACGTCGGGGGTGCCCGATTGGAAAACGGGGCTCCTGCTGGCCGGATCTTCCGTTTTTACGGGGATCGGACAGGTCTTCCCCAAGATCTTCACCGCGGTTTCGCCGGGCCGCGACTCCTTCTCGTTCATCTTCTATAATGGGATCGGGATGGCCGCCTACGCCCTGGGGGTGCTTCTGGCGGAAGTCCTGCGCAGGCGTCCGGCCGCCGATGCGCGGCGTTCCGCACCCGGATTCCGGGCGGGCCCGTGGATCCTGTGCACGCTCATGGCCGCCTTCTCCGTGTTCTCCAACATCCTGATGCTGCTCGCGCTCGAGGGCACCACGGGCACCATCGCATTCCCGCTGCGCGCGGCGACAAACCTGGTGTCCGCATTCGTATTCTCCTTCCTGCTGTTCGGCGAGAAGGCGACCGTCCTGGAGCTGGCGGGAGCCGGGACCGCGGTGCTCGCCGTCGTCTTCATCTCCGGCGCCCGGTAGGCCCGGCCCCCGCGTGCGGCCCCGGCGCGCTACTGGCGCGCCCAGCGGATCTTGTCGATGCCCGGAATGGACTTCTCCAGGTCTCCCAGGATGCCGGAGGCGAGCTTGTCGGTGCTTCCCCTGTGGTGCAGCCGCAGGCTCAACTTCAACGTCATGGTCCCGCCGCCGCGGTTCCTGTCGCAGTCGTACTGCAGGACCTTCACCGTGTCCCGCTTCACCGTGTCGACCACGGTGGAGATCCCGGTCTCCAGCGGCACGCGGACCGTGAGGACGCGGTAGGATTCGTGGGGGATGCTCCGCTCCAGGCGGTGAAGGAAGATCAGGGCCATGAGGGACACGAAGGTCACGAGGAGGGCGATCTCGATGAACCCGCAGGCGGCCGCCATCCCGATGGCGGCGCTGACCCAGAGGCTTGCGGCCGTGGTGAGGCCGCGGATGGAGAACCCTTCCTTGATGATGGCGCCTGCTCCGATGAAGCCGATGCCCGTCACGATCTGGGCCGCGATCCGCCCCGGATCCGCCCGGAAACCGCTCCCCGTGTCGGCCAAGCCGGCCACGGCTACGGAAAGAAGCATGAACAGGGCGGACCCGAGGCTCACCAGGAGGTGCGTCCGAAGGCCTGCCGTGCGTCCGTGGATGTCCCGCTCCAGGCCGATGACGGCGCCGAACAGGGCAGCCATGCCGAGTCGGAACAACGTGTTGTCTGACAGCAATGAGGGAAGAAACTGGTTCTGCATGATCCGGTGAATATCGGAACGTGGGAGCCCGTTGTCAAGATCATGCATCTTCTATCATGTGTCCACGACATCCATGCCGGTTGGCAAGGCCGCGTTTCGACCCTGGCCCGCAGGATTTGTGAGTGGATTCGCCGCATCTGCGCCCGGTGCAGCCGGCCATCTACAATGATCTTGGGTATTTTGGGAGGGAATGGGGACCGCTCACGGCATCCGCCACGATCGCGATCGTTCCCATCATCGTCATATTCGCCGTCTTGAGCCGTTTCCTCATCTCCGGCCTGACCCAGGGCGCGGTGAAGGGGTGGCGGCGAAATCGAGGTAACCCCATGAAGCTTCACTCATACGGTCTGGCCGTGGTAGGCGGAGGCCTCGCGGGATTCACGGCCGCCATGGCCGCCGCCCGCCTGGGGATCCGCACGGTCCTGGTCCAGAACAGGCCCGTTCCTCTCAGCCCAGGCAAGGGAAGCCGTCGGTTCCAGAAAACCCGGGCCAATGGACGGTCTTCTCCACAGCATTTCAGCGTCGTTTTCCGACATACCCGGCGGTGCGCAGCGCATTGAAGACGGCAAGCAGCGCGACACCGACATCGGCAATGACGGCTTCCCACATGTTGGCGATGCCGATGGCGCCGAGGAGGATGAAGACTCCCTTGACGGCAAGCGAGAGAACGATGTTCTCCAACACGATCCTGTGCGTGAATTTCGAGATCCTGAGCGCCAATGGAACACGGGCAATGTCGTCGTCCATGACCACGACATCGGCCGCCTCGATCGCCGCATCCGATCCCAAACCTCCCATGGCGAATCCGACGTCGGAGCGCATAAGGACAGGCGCGTCGTTCATGCCGTCACCGACGAAGACGACGGCGCCCTTTCTCCCGGGATCCTGTTCAAGCGCTTCCAGCTTCGAGACCTTCTCATCGGGGAGCAGCCCGGCGAAATAGCCGTCCAGGCCGATCTCCTTGGCGACTTTCGCCGCCACGGAACGGTCGTCCCCCGTGAGCATCACGACCTTCCGGACGCCAAGCCGTTTGAGCTCGTCCACGGCCCCGGCGGCGGTGCTCTTGACGCGGTCGGATATGACGATGTATCCCGCGTACGCCCCGTCCACCGCGACGTAGGCTACCGTACCCTCCACTCCGCAATCCTCGTGCTCGATGGCCTCGCGGTGGAGAAGCCGGTCGTTCCCCACGGCGACTTTCCGCGGTCCGACTTTCGCGATCACCCCGTGTCCCTTCACGGCGACGATATCGTCCGCCACGAGGGAAGGCCCGGTATGGACGGCCTCACGGATCGACCGCGCAATGGGATGCGAGGATTGCGACTCGGCGGCCGCGGCCCATCCGAGGAGCTCGTCCTTCGTGAATCCATTGCGCGGGACGACCTCGGTTACCGAGAAGACGCCTTCCGTAAGCGTACCCGTCTTGTCGAACACGACGGTATCCACCTTGTTCAGGCTGTCGATATGATTCGATCCCTTGATCAGGAGCTTGTTGCGCGACGCTCCGCCTATCCCGCCGAAGTAGCCCAGGGGAATCGAGACGACGAGCGCGCAGGGACAGGATACGACGAGTACGACCAAGGCGCGGTACGCCCACTCCTGCAGCGTGGCTCCCGGCACGAGAAGCGGGGGCAGGAAGGCGACGAGGGCGGCCAGGCCAACCACGACGGGAGTATAGATCGCGGCGAAACGGGTGATGAGCTTCTCGGTCGGTGCCTTGTGGGAAGCCGCATTCTCGACGATTTCGAGGATGCGGGCCGCGGCAGTCTGGCCGAATTCCTTTTCGACCCGAACCACGATGCGGCCTTCATCGTTCACGAAGCCGCCGAGGACCCCGTCTCCGGCCTCGACCCTGCGGGGGACGGATTCTCCGGTCAGGGAGGAGGAATTCACGAAGGACGATCCCTCGACGACCACTCCATCGAGAGGCACGCGCTCGCCGGGAATCACCTCGATGAGAGCCCCGACGCCCACCTCTTCGGGCGCAACGATCCGTCTCCCGCCGTTGTCCAACAATCGGGCGGATTCCGGCCTCAAATCCATGAGCGAGGCGATCGATCTCCTGGAGTTGTCGACCGCCCGATCCTGGAGGTACTCGCCGATGGCATAGAACAGCATGACGCCGACGGCCTCAGGCATCTGATGTATGGCCAGAGCGCCGCCCGTCGCGACCGTCATGAGGAACATCTCGTTGAATATCCGTCCTCGAATCATGTTTCGGAATGCGCCTATGACGACGGGCGCTCCGACGAGGGCATACGCGGAAAGAAGAACGATGTATTCGCCCATCGAGTACGGAGTGTCATGCAGGAATCCGTTGAATACGACGCCGACAAGAAATAGCACTCCGGCGGCGATGATTCGAATGACCGTCCATAGTCCTCCCTCCTCTTCGGTTTCCCCGGTTTTCTTTTCCTCAAGCGGAACGATCGTCACTCCCGGCTCGACGCGATCGATGATCTCTCGGGCCCGTTGTTCATGGAGGGAATCGAGATAGATGGTCCCCGATGCAAAGCTCAGTCGGGTGTCTTCCAGTCCCTTGGCTTTCTTCAGGGCGCATTCCACCTCATTGGCGCAGTTCGGGCAGTCCAATCCCAGGATCCTATACTTGGTCATAACCCCTCCAATGGTCTATTTCCGTTCTATGTAGTGTTCTTTCGCCTGCTTGATCAGTGCGAGGACATGGTTGTCCTCTATGGCATAGAATACGTTTTTACCGTCTTTACGGCTCCGGACGAGACGTAAGGCCTTGAGGAATCGGAGGTGATGAGAGATTGCAGGCAGCGTCATCTCGAGGAGGAAAGCGAGATCGCACACGCAGAGCTCGCGCTGTGAGACGAGGTAGAGGATCTTGACCCTTGTTTCATCTGACAAGGCCTTGAAAAGCTCGGACAGACCTGCGATGTCGAGCAATGATTCGCGTAGTCTGTCGGCGTCAGCCGTGCATGAAACTCCATACTGGCTGCAGATGTCTTCGTTCATGTATCACCTCAAAGCAATTGCTTAATATAGCAATCGTTTAAGCGTAAAATATCTACTGCACTTCAACCTGTCAAGAGGATCCGGGCATCCTTCGACTTCTGACGTATGAAGGGGGAGTTCCCCTACGATATGAGGCCATGCCTTCGGCGGGGCTGACGCCGCGGGCGTGGACGGCCCGCAGCCTGCCGCGGGATTGTCGATTGTTGAAGGTCGGGTTTTATGATATTTTCCTCAAGCGGGAAGCACCATGGCGGAAGACGGCAAGACGAAAAAGCGCTGGAAACGGATCTTGAGCTACGTGCTCATCGGCTTCGGCATCCTGAGCATCCTGGACCTTTTCAGCCCCATCCCCATCCCCACCACCGGCATCGTGGCCGTGGTTTCGGGCGCCATCGCGATCACCGCCGGCTTCTACCTGCTGTACCTGTCCGACATGGACTGGGTGGGATTCCTGAAGCGCACCGTGTCGCGCAAGGAGGAGCGGGAAAAGGCCGATCTGGACGCCGGGCTGGATCCCATGGTTCCCGTGGAAATCCTTCGGATCGCGCGCGGGAAGGGCGGGCTTCTCACGGTTTCCACGGCCGCCATGGAGCTGAACATGCCGCTCGGCATCGTGGAAGCCGGGTTGCGGGAGTGCGTGCGCCGGGGCGCGGCGCAGGAGGACTTCGACGAGGCGCACAGCACGGTGGTCTACCGGTTTCCGGAGTTTCTCCCGCCGCCGGCCGTCCCCCGTCTCCCCGAATCGGGCTGAGGCCGCGCCCGCCTCCCCGCGCCGCATGATGGAAACCCGCGCTTACCATTCCCCATCCGCGTGTTTATATTTCCGTGTCCCAATGGAGGCCCGTTCTTGTCCCTATCCGAAGCCCTTCGATCCTCTTTTTCCCCGCTGATCCGCCGTCTCGGGACGGAGCTGCACCGCCAGGGCCGCATGCGCCTGGACGCGGCGACCGTCGACCTCATCCAGTCCACCGCCGTCGGAGCCCTGCCGTACCGCGCCACATTGGCGCGCAAGCCGGACGGCATCGACGTGTCCTGCACCTGTCCGTATGTCGAGGAGTCGCATCGCGGCTGCAAGCACGTCTGGGCCGCCATCCTGGCCGCGGAATCCACGGGGCATCCGCAGGATTGGTGCGCGGACGATCGCCTGACGATCGCCGCGTCCGCGGCCCCTCCGGCCCCCGGAACGCACGTCTTCCTTCCCTGGAGCTCCTCCCCGGCGCGCCGGCCCGAGGAGGACCGGCCCGCGCCGCCGCCCGCCCGGGCCCGGGCCCTCTTCCCCATCGTGGAGGAGGCCTTCTTCCGCGCCGCGGACCGCATGCCCGCGGCGGAAGGTCCCTGCAAGCCGCTCTGGTACTCCGTCGACGTGGCGCAGACCGCCTCCGTGGGGGATCTGGTGGTCCGCCTCGCGGTCCGCGACAGGAAAAAGGACGGGACCTGGGGCCGGATCAAGGCGGCGACGATGGCGCGCGACAGGATTCCCTCCCTCCCCGAGGGGGAGGACCGGCGCATCGTCTCCCTCCTGTTCGGCGCACCAAGGGACGACGAGACCATTCCCGGCCTGCCCGCCGCCGCGCGGGATTCCTTCCGCGTGCCCCATGAGCTGGCGGTCCCCCTCCTGGAGTCCGTCTGCGCCACGGGCCGCTGCCTCCTCGCCCTGTCCGGAGAGGAAGCGGATTCCACGCCGCTCGCCTGGGACGGGGAATCGCCCTTCGTCTTCCACCTGGCGGTGGCCGGCGCGGAGGGCGGCGGGGTCCAGGTCGGGGGAACCCTCCGCCGCGACGGGAAGGCCGTGGACCTCTCGGAGCCCCTGCTGCTCCTGCGGGGCGGCGCGGTGCTCTTCCGCGACCGCGCGGCGCGCCTGGACGACGGGGGCGCCTGGGCCTGGATCCAGGCGCTGCGCAGGACGGGTCCCGTTCCCGTCGCGCCCCAGGACCGCGGGAGGATCGTCGGGGAGATCCTCGCCATGCCTTCCGTGCCGCGCCTGGACCTGCCGGAGGACATGCGCTTCGAGGAGACCGTCGGGGTTCCCCGGTGCCGCCTGGAGATCCGTTCCCCGTCCGGGGGGCGGCGCACGGGCCGCTCCCTGCGCGCCGCGCTTTCCTTCGACTACGAGGGGACCCTGTTCGCGCGGGAGGATCCCCGCGCCGGCGTGCACCTGCCGGAGAGGCGCCTGTTCGTGCGGCGGGACCCGGCGGCGGAGCGGGACGCCGAAACGGCGCTGGGCGGCGTCGGATGCGTGTTCCGCGCCCCGGCCTATTGGGAGGAGCGCGGGCACTGGGTCCTGTCCCCGCGGGACCTGCCGCGCGTCGTGCGGGACCTCGCCTCCCGGGGCTGGCAGGTGGAGGCGGAGGGGAAGCTGTACCGCCACGCGGCCGGTTTCTCCGTCAATGTCTCCTCAGGCATCGACTGGCTGGACCTGGAGGGCACCGTGTCCTTCGGCGGGGTGGAGATCGCGCTGCCGCGCCTGCTGAAGGACCTGCGCGCGGGGGAGGGGACCGTGGTCCTGGACGACGGGACCGTGGGGATCCTGCCGGAGGAGTGGCTGGAACGCTACGCGCTGCTCGCCGGACTGGGGCGGGCGGAAGGGAAGGCCCTGCGCTTCGCGAAGTCCCAGGCGGGCTTCCTGGACGCGATGCTTGCCGCGGTGCCCGAGGTGCACTGGGACGAGTCGGCCGCGGCGGCGCGGGAGGAACTCGTCCGGTTCCGTTCCGTGGAGCCGGAGGATCCCTCGCCCGGCTTCCGGGGCACGCTCCGTCCCTACCAGCGGGAAGGCCTGGGGTGGATGCGGTTCCTGAGGGCCTTCTCCTTCGGCGGGTGCCTGGCCGACGACATGGGCCTGGGAAAGACCGTGCAGGTCCTGGCCATGCTGGAGGCTCGGCGCGCCGAGACGGAGGGGGACGCGGACCGCAGGCCCTCCCTGGTCGTCGTGCCCCGGTCCCTCGTGTTCAACTGGCGCCTGGAAGCGGAGCGTTTCACCCCCCGCCTGCGGATCCTGGAGCACATGGGCACGGGCCGCGGCCGGGCGGCTTCGGCGTTCGACGGGTACGACGCGGTGATCACGACCTACGGCACGCTGCGGCGCGACGCCGTCCTGTTCCAGTCGGCCCTCTTCGACTACGCGGTCCTGGACGAGACGCAGGCCATCAAGAACCGGGACAGCGACACGGCCAAGGCGGCGCGCCTCCTCGCGGCGCGCCACCGCCTGGGCCTGAGCGGCACGCCCGTGGAAAACCACATCGGGGAGCTTTGGAGCCTGTTCGAGTTCCTCAACCCCGGCATGCTCGGTTCCGCCCGGATGACCGCGGTGGGCGGCGGCCTGCGGGATCCGGACGAGGCCACGCGCCGGATGCTGTCCCGGGTCCTGCGGCCGTTCCTGCTGCGGCGCACCAAGGAGCAGGTGGCCCCGGAACTGCCGCCCAAGAGCGAGCAGATCATGTACTGCGAGCTGGAGGACGCGCAGCGGGAGCAGTACGAGGAACTGCGCCGTTTCTACCAGGCGTCCCTCCTGGAGCAGGGGAAGGCGGGCGCGGAGCGGCCGAGGAACCTCATGATCGTGGAGGCGCTCCTGCGGCTGCGCCAGGTCGCCCTGCATCCGGGGCTCCTCGACGAGGCGCGCGCCGGGGAACCCAGCGCCAAACTGGACATGCTCCTCCCGCGACTCGAGGAGGTCGTGGCGGAGGGGCACAAGGCCCTGGTCTTCTCCCAGTTCACCTCCTTCCTCGCCATCGTCAGGGAACGCCTGGACCGCATGGGGATCCGCTACGAGTACCTGGACGGCCGCACGCGGGACCGCCAGGCGAGGGTGGAAGCCTTCCAGACGGACCCGGACCTGCCGCTGTTCCTCATCAGCCTCAAGGCGGGCGGCATGGGCCTGAACCTGACGGCCGCGGACTACGTGTTCCTCCTGGACCCTTGGTGGAACCCGGCCGTGGAGGCCCAGGCGATCGACAGGACCCACCGCATCGGGCAGGACAAACAGGTCTTCGCCTACAGGCTCATCGCGCGGGATACGGTGGAGGAGAGGGTCCAGGCGCTGCAGCAGTCCAAGAAGGACCTCGCCGCATCCCTCATCGGCCCGGACAACGGCCTCGTGGGGGATCTCACGCGCGAGGACCTGGAAATTCTCCTGTCCTGAGGGGGGCGGGTTCACCATCCCCGCGGCCCTCAGGCGCGGTACGCCGAGCTCCTCAGGCGCGGTACGCCGAGCTCCTCAGGCGCGGTACGCCGAGCTCCTCCCGTACCTGCGCGCCGCGGCGAAGTAGGCCTTCAGGTTGGCCAGCGGAGTACCGTCGCGGAAGCTGTCCGAGGACCCCAGGATGAAGCCTCCCCCCGGCGCGGCGACGGCGATGGCGTCCCGCACCGTCCGCTCCACCAGCTCCGGCGTTCCCTGCTTCACGACATGGAGAAGGTCCACCCAGCCCTTGAGGCATACGGAGTCCCCGATCCGCCGCTTGATCTCCGCGAGGTCCGCGTCCCCCACGGGCGGCGGGGTCAGGGTCTCCAGGACGTCCACGCCGCACGCCTTCACGATGTCGAGGATCCCCATGAGCCTCCCGTCGTCGTACATGTCGTAGAGGGCGCCGTAGGAGTGCACGAGGTCCACATGCTCCTTGAGCAGCGGCGCGAACAGCTCCCCGTAGATCCTCGGGGACCAACCGGCGCTCAGGGACGTATAGAACCAGATGCCGGAGATTACGCGGGCGCCCCGTTCCAACACGGCCTTCGTCTCGGCCAGCGTCTGGTCCTGGAAGAGGCGCAGCGCGCGTTCCACCAGGTCCCGCCTCTCGTAGCAGTCGACCATCATCTGCACGGACGGATAGACCTCACCGAGCCTGTAGTCGATCGGGGAAGCGATGCTCACCTGGAGCAGCCCCCGCTCCCCGATCTCGCGCTCCATGGCCCCGTATCCGGGGATGGGGTCGCAGAGCGCCGGATCAGGCATCAGGTAGGCGATGCGGTCCAGGTCCGCCGCGTCCTTGAGCATGGGCTCCATGCGGTGGGGGTTCGGGGAGATGCCGTACTCCGCGCGGCCCGGCTTGGGCCTCTTGATCGTCTCGTGGAGAGGCCCCGCCGGCGTGCGGATGGTCCGTTCGATCGTGTCCGTGTCCCCGTCATCCCTCGTGGAGACCTCGATGCGGACGTCCCTCAGGCCCGCCGTCCGACCGTCGACGGCCGTGAACGGATTCGGGATGCCGGATTCCACGACGATGTGAGGATCGAAGTCGAAGTCGGACGCGGCCTTCAGGTACGTCCGCCATCCCGCGTCTCCGTAGCGCTCCAGGAGCACGGCCCAGATCCTCGGGGAGCAGGGGATGCGGTCGACCTCCCGGCGCCGGATGGCCGCCAGAAGGCGTTCTCGGGAACCCATGGATTTCATCGGCGTTTCCTTCCTGTGCCATGGTAGCGGAAAAGACGGAAGGCGTCTTTGCGTTTTCGATGGCCGGTTTTCATTGCATCCGGGCGCCTTGGCAGGGGACGCCCCGCGTGGTAGGATAATCGGCCCATGAAACGAACCATTCTGCAGATGCTGGACGATGCGGTGACCCGTTGGCCGGACTCCCCTTTCGTGCTCCGAAGGACCGATGCCGGCTGGGTGCCCACCTCCTTCCGCGGGGCACGGGACGAAGCCCGCCAGTTCGCCGCCTGGCTTCTTTCCGCGGGATACCGCAAGGGGGATGCCCTGGCAATCCTCGGGGAAGGAAACCCGGAATGGGTTGTGGGGGAGCTGGGCCTCTTCATGGTGGGCTGCATCTCCGTGCCCCTCTCGATCAAGCTTCTGGGGGAGGAGGTCCTCTTCCGGCTGGACCATTCCGAGGCGGGCGGAATCCTCGCCAGCAGGAACCAGCTCGCCAAGACCCTGACCGCGTTGAAGACCACGAAGCGGAGGGACATCCGCCTGGTATACCTGGATGCGGACATCGAGGCCGCGCGCGCGGCCGCCGTCGGGTCGGGCCTCGCCGCGGACCGCGTGATCGGATTCGGGGAGGCACTCGCCGCGGGCCGCGCATCCCTCTCCTCCCTGGCCGCCGAGGTGGACCGCCTGGCGGCCTCCGTGGAAGAGGACGACACGGCCACCATCAGCTACACCTCGGGAACCACGGACAATCCCAGGGGCATCATGCTCACGCAGCGCAACTACTGGACCAACTGCGTGGACGCGCGCGCGGCCGTCCCGTTCCAGCCCGGCTGGCGGACGCTCGTCGTCCTTCCCGTGGACCATTCCTTCGCCCATACCGCCGCCCTCTACACGGGACTGCACAGCGGCTTCGCCCTGTATTTCGTGGATTCCCGCGGCGGCCCCGTGGGCACGCTGCGCGCCCTCCCCGTGAATCTGCAGGAGGTCCGGCCCGATTTCCTCTACACGGTCCCGGCGCTCTCCGGAAGCTTCATGAAGAAGATCCTCGCCGGCATCGAGGAGAAGGGCCCCTTCATCGAGAGGATCTTCCGGAACGGGATCGCCGCGGGCATCGCCTGGAACGGGAACGGGTTCGACAGGCCGCCGCTGGCCGTGCGCCTGAGGAGCTTCTTCCCGTACATGCTGGCCAGGACACTCGTCTTCGGGAAGGTGAAGAAGACGGTCTTCGGCGACTCCATCCGCTTCTGCATCAGCGGCGGGGCCACGCTGGACATGAAACAGCAGCAGTTCTTCGCCGCCCTCGGCGTTCCCATGCTCCAGGGCTACGGCCTGACGGAGGCCTCTCCCATCGTCTCCACCAACCAGCCGGCCCGGTGCAGGTTCGGCACCTGCGGCCCCGTGTTCCATTCCGTCGAGGTCCGCATCTTCGGGGAGGACGGGCTCCCGATGGCCAAGGGCGGGACGGGGGAGCTCCTGGTGCGGGGCCCGAGCGTCATGAAGGGGTACTTCAAGAATCCCGAGGCGACGGCCAGGACGCTGCGCGACGGCTGGCTGCACACCGGGGACCGCGCCAACCTGGACGCGGACGGTTTCCTCTCCGTGGTGGGCCGGGAAAAGGCCCTCCTCATCACGGAGGACGGGGAGAAGTACAGCCCGGAGGAGATCGAGGAGGCGGTGACCTTCTCCACGGACGTGATCAACCAGATCATGGTCTACTGCGACCAGAGGAAATACACCTCGGCCCTCGTCAGCCTGGAGACGGGCAGCGTGGAGCGCCTCATCAAGGCGCGCGGCATCAAGGACGGTCGGGCGCTTCTCGCGGCGCTCTCCGAGGAGTTCTTCCGCTTCAAGACGGATCCCAAGGCGCTGAAGGTGCAGACGGGCTGGGCCCCGTCGGTCTTCCAGATCGTGGCGGAGCCGTTCAGCGACAGGGACGGGACAATGAACTCCACGATGAAGATCGTCCGCCGCAGGATCGTTGAGGTCCACAGGGACCTGCTGGAATACTCCTACACCCATGAGGGTTCCATGACGGACAACCCGCGCAACCTGTCCGCCCTGAAGACCCTGTTCAACCTGGGCGGCTGAGGAACCGCGTCCTCTCCCGCCAGGCTCCCCCCCGCGCGTCGCGCGCCGTCCGCGGCGCCGGCTTGGCATCCCTCCGTCAGGGTGATATCCTGCAATGAAATTGAATGTGACGGGAGGCATGCCATGAAGCGGACCGTGCTGCGGATGCTCGACGAAGCCGTGACCCGATGGCAGGAGGCGCCCTACGCGCTCCGCAAGACAGACGCGGGTTGGAAGGCCACTTCCTACCGCGAGGCGAGGGACGGGGCACGGGAGTTCGCCGCCTGGCTGCACTCCTCGGGATACCGCAAGGGCGACGCCATGGCGATCCTGGCTGAAGGAAGCCCCGAGTGGATCGTGGGGGAGATGGGCCTCCTCCTGGCGGGCTGCGTGTCCGTGCCCCTGTCCATCAAGCTGGTGCCCGAGGAGATCCCCTTCCGTCTCGACCACTCGGAGTCCAAGGCGATCCTGACGACGCGCAACCAGCTGAAGAAGGTGTTGGCCGCCCTGAAGGCCGCCGCGCGGCGGGACATCCGCCTGATCTACCTGGACGACGATCCCGAGGCGGCCCGCAGGACCGCGGTCGAGGCCGGAGTGGCGGCGGAGCGCGTGATCGGGTTCGACGAGGCGCGCGCGGCGGGCCGCGGCCGGCTTCCCTCCCTGGGCGCGGAACTGGACCGCATCGCCGCATCGATCGAAGAGGACGACACGGTCACGATCTGCTACACCTCGGGGACGACGGGCAACCCCAAGGGGATCATGCTCACGCACCTCAACTACTGGACCAACTGCCACGACGCGTTCGAGGCCATCCCCATCCGACCCGGCTGGAGGACGCTCGTGATCCTGCCCGTGGACCACTCCTTCGCCCACACCGCCGGCCTCTACACCTCGCTGCTCTGCTGCCTCACGCTGTATTTCACGGATTCCCGCGGGGGCGGGGTGGGCACGCTGCGCGCCATCCCCTTGAACCTCCAGGAGACCAATCCCCACCTGCTCATGACGGTGCCCGCGCTTTCCGGGAACTTCATGAAGAAGATCATCGCTGCCATCGAGGAGAAGGGCGGCCTGATCGAGGGGATCTTCAAGGCGGGCATCAAGGCGGGCATCGCCTGGAACGGGAACGGCTACAACAAACCGCCCTTCGGGACGCGCCTCGCGAGCTTCTTTCCGTACATGCTGGCCAGGATTCTGATCTTCGGGACTGTCAAGAAGAGCGTCTTCGGGAATTCCATGCGCTTCTGCATCGGAGGGGGCGCGCTGCTGGACGTGAAGCAGCAGGAGTTCTTTGCCGCCCTCGGCGTGCCGGTGCTCCAGGGCTACGGTCTCACGGAGGCCACGCCCATCATCTGCGCCAACCAGCCCGCGAAGCACAAGTTCGGGACATCGGGGCCGATCTTCCGTTCCATCGAGGTGCGGATCCTGAGGGAGGACGGAAGTCCCGCGGCGACGGGGGAGACCGCGGAACTGGTGATCCGGGCCGACAGCGTCATGAAGGGCTACTTCAAGAATCCCGAGGCCACCGCCGAGTCGCTGCGCGGCGGCTGGCTGTACACGGGGGACCGGGCCTACATGGACCCCGACGGCTTCCTGGCGGTGGTGGGCCGCGAGAAGGCCCTGCTCATCACGGAGGACGGGGAGAAGTACAGCCCGGAGGAGATCGAGGAGGCGGTGACCTTCTCCACCGACGTCATCGACCAGATCATGGCCTACTGCGACCACAGGAAGTACACCGCGGCGCTGGTCTGCCTGGACACGGCCAAGGTGGAACGCCTGATCAAGGCGCGCGGCATCACGGGCACCCAGGCGCTGCTTTCCGCCCTGATGGACGAGTTCTTCCGTTTCAAGACCGATCCCAAGGCCAAGAAGGTGCAGCCCATCTGGATTCCGGCGGTCTTCCAGATCCTGCCGGAAGCCTTCAGCGACAAGGACGGAACCGTGAACTCCACGATGAAGATCGTGCGCCACAGGATCGCGGCGGTCCACGGGGACCTGCTGGAGTACTCCTACAGCCGGGAGGGCGCCCGCACGGACAACCCGCGGAACCTCGCCGCGCTGCGGACCCTCTTCAAGCTGGGGGACTGAAGCCGAACGTCGCCGCGGTCCCCCTGTTCGGGCCCTCCGTTTGGGGATAGAATGCCTCATGTCCGATCAGAGGTACGTTTCGGTCTACAAGTCCGCGAAGTCGCGCGACCTGCTCCTCGGGTACTACGACAGGATCCTCGGCAACTGGCCCATGCCCTGGGAAGAGCGTTTCCTGGAGACGAGGTCGGGGAAGACCCACCTCCTTCTCTGCGGCAGGGAGGACGCCAGGCCCCTGCTGCTGTTCCACGGAACGGGCAACAACTCCCTGATGTGGAGGTACAACGTCGCGCAGCTGGGGGAAAGCTTCCGTCTGCACCTGGTCGACACGATCAACGATCCCGGCAAGAGCGAGGCCGCGCCGGAGTTCCATGCGGAGACGGACTACGCGCGCTGGACGGAGGAGGTCCTCGACGCCCTGGGGATCGGAAAGGCCCTGCTCGTCGGACACTCAAAGGGCGGATGGATCGTGCTGAACGCGGCGATCGGCATGCCGGACCGCGTGGAGAAGATCGTATTGCTGGCTCCCGCCGTGGGCATCAACGCGGAGGTCAGCCCGGCGTTCATGAGGAAATCCCTGCGCCTCGGCCTGTTCCCTACCCGAAGGGCGGTCGAGTCGTATCTGCGGTACCTCTCCGGCCCCGATGCGCGCGTCAGCGCCGAGTACGCGGAATACCTCGTGCAGGTGATCCGTGGCACCACGCACAGGATCATCAGGCACAGGCTGTTCACCGACGAGGAACTGAAGGGCATCGGGGCGTCGGTCCTGCTCGCCTTCGGGGAACGCGAAGTCTGCTGCGAGTACCTGAAGGTTGTGGAACGGGCCAGGGCCTGCATCCCACGGCTGGATGTCCGGATCGTCGAAGGCACGGGGCATGCCCTCCAGGGAGAGAAGCCGGATGTCGTGAACCGGCTGATCATCGACCACCTGGAGGCATGATGCCTGGGAATCGGAGCGGGTGTTGAGCGGACTCGCGTGGAGCTGGTGGGGGTCGATGGAGGAAAACACCTGAAAAGTACGATCCCGTTTGCGCTGCGTGGAGGAACCATTCACGTCGCAATGGTCACAACGTAGAACGGGATCGGATTCATAAATCATATCACAACCAATTCTATAAAGCAAATAGATACTTTCCCTTCCGTGCTTGACCGGTGGATTGCGCCGGATTATCGTCAAGCATGACGCAATACCCGGATGCCTTCATCCGTGCCATCCCGAAGACGGACCTCCATGTCCATCTGGACGGCTCGCTGCGCCTCTCCTCCCTCATCGACATGGCCAAGGAGCGGCACCTGGAGCTCCCGTCGTTCACGGAGGACGGCCTGAACGACCTCATCTTCAAACCCTCCTACCGGGACCTCAACGAGTACCTGGCCGGCTTCACGTGGACGCTCAAGGTGCTGCAGGACGCCGAGGGGCTGGAACGGTCCGCCTACGAGCTTGCGCAGGACAACCAGGCGGAAGGCGTGCGCTACCTCGAGGTCCGCTTCGCCCCGCAGCTGCACATGTCGCGCCGCCTTTCCTTCGCCCAGGTCCTGTTCGCCGTGGACCGCGGCCTGCGGCACGCCCGGGACGAATACAACCGGAACCTCGCGCCCGGAGAGCCCCGGTTCGACTACGGCATCATCGTCTGCGCCATGCGCTTTTTCACGGAGGGTTTCTCCGAGTACTACGCGGACATCTGCCGCGCCCTGTCGTTCTCGAGCCACCAGGACGTCATCCGCGCCGCGAGCCTGGAGCTGGCCAAGGCCAGCGTGAAGATGCGCCGGGAGACGGGGATCCAGCTGGTGGGCTTCGACCTGGCCGGCAGCGAGTACGGCAATCCGGCCAGCGAACACGCGGAGACCTACGACTACATCCACAGGAATTTCATGAAGAAGACGGTGCATGCCGGGGAGGCCTACGGGCCGGAATCCATCTTCCAGGCCATCGCCAGGCTCCACGCGGACAGGATCGGCCACGGGCTGCACCTGTTCAGCGAGGACATGATCCTGTCGCCAGACAACGCGGCGGACAAGCCGGCCTACATCGACAACCTGGTCAACTACATCGCGGAGAACCGCACCACCATCGAGGTCTGCCTGACGAGCAACATGCAGACCTCGCCGGAACTGAAGGACGTGCGGGACCATTCGTTCAAGCGCATGCTGGACAGGCGTCTTTCCGTGACCCTGTGCACGGACAACCGCCTGGTGTCCCACACCTCCGTCACGCGGGAGCTGAAGCTGGCGCTGGACAACTTCGACATCGCCCCCGACATGCTGAAGGACATCATCGTCTACGG
>Ga0153915_10001169_pt1 | contig 24207 bp, 17 predicted proteins | sample Opewatmetagenome_2_FD_107003 | JGI IMG/M metagenome (GOLD analysis project Ga0153915, IMG submission 107003) | Freshwater wetland microbial communities from Ohio, USA - Open water 3 Core 3 Depth 3 metaG | ecosystem: Environmental > Aquatic > Freshwater > Wetlands | place: USA: Ohio, Lake Erie...
AAGTGAGGAACGCGATGTTGAGACAACCGATAACTATCATGCAGGCACTTAATCTTTTACACCCCTGACATACTTTCATGCCTGCTTTTTGACGGCCTGCGCAAAAACTCCGGTTTGATTATAATCCAGTCGCCGGTATAAACCCTGATTTGATGCATTCTCAGAAGAAGTCCACCAATAACTAAGAGCTCCAATGTTAAAAAAATCTCCGGTGGTCCCCCATCTGTATCCTCCGGGAAAAGCTGAGAATCTGCTGGAATTTGTGCCATTTCCCCCATTATCCCATCCTGCAGTACTCTTAAGCTGCGTCCCCTGAGTTGTTCCCCGCCAATCCCATCCATCAGCCTCAGCCTGAGTCATACCAAGATGCAATTCCATAATTTTAAATTCTTCATGAGTAGGTACATGCCATCCCGACGGACAGAGTTTTCCTGTTTCAACCGCAAACCAATTATATAGTGCACCATATAAAGGTTTATTTGCAGTATCATTAGCGTACCAGCAATAAGCCGGCTTAGTTGTGGTGATCCAGGTGTTGTTACTTGTAACCAGGGTTATTAAAGAGTTGTTATTGAATTTTGTTGTCTTCAAGTTTTCTGCCATCCAGACCTGTGCACCGATAGAAATAGTTGAATAAACATTACCATTAATGTCCGTTACAGTTTTAGCTTCATCTTTATTACAGGAATTCACTTGAGTCAGTAAAAGTCCCAAAACTATTACCTGGACAAACCTGATCCACCTGATCTTTTTCATCTCACAAAATCTTTAAAGTCATTATACTTAAGGTTTTCCCTCATCATTACATTGTAATAACAAGCCAAAGTCATTTTTATTATAAGGGAATTAAAGAGAATTTATCGGATTTACCTTTTGAAGCTTACCAGGGGAAGCACGATTTAATTGCTATATTTAATTTTTCATGCCTTTGGGGTATGCCATGTGAAATTTGATTGTACTGCCTCTTCAGAAAGGAATAGATCACTTTCTTAATATTATTTTTTATATTTAAGCCTATGAAAAAGCTGATTTTTTTGTTATTGGTTCTGTTTCTTATTACAGCATGTAACACGGAAGTTTGCCCCGCTTACGGTGATTCTGCTAACAATGTTAAATCATCAATTTTTCAAAGTGGCGCATACAGAGCTGACGGGATTAACAGAGTTTATAGGGATTCTTATTCTTATCGGAAAAAATAAAATTAGTTTTATTACTGCTAAAAAGTTGTTCTTGTAATTACTCTTTACCTGATCATAGGATACAAAACTTAGAATTTTTAATCTTTTTTCTTAACACCGATGAAACATTCTGACCGGGCTACCTTTTTTATTTCGATAATATGGATGTCTGAACCAGTTCAATGCCTTCCTTCCTTCCAAGGTTACGGCTGTATTTCTTTTCAGTGACATTATTCCAGTGCTCCATGACACCGAGACTATTTATAACGGCGCCATTCCGTTGCGGATCGTATTTTGTCCCTGAAGGCGGATTATCAGCCAGTGCAGCTTCAATCAGATACTGGTCGCTGAAAGCCATATCAGGAGCATCAGGCCATTCTGACCGTAAAAAATCGAGACCCACCGCATCAATCGCAACAGGATCCTGTGAAGCCAGCAGGCTGCAAGCCCAGTTATTATTGAAAGGAGCCATCTGCCATTTGGGAGAGGGTACACCGTTCACCAGTTTCGATCCGTAAATACCATCGATCAGGAATAACATTGTTTTATTTCCAAGTTCCTTATGCGCCAAAAAATCCACAAAAGTCAGATATTGCGGTTTCCCTTCCCTGTCGGGATTGAAATTGTTATGGGCATTTTTGCGCCAGTCATTATAAATGCTGGTGACACCATAATAATTCTTTGCACATAATGTCACTCCCTGTCCGACATGCCCTTTTAACAGAGCCATATTTATCAGGTAGTCCGCGTCAACTGCACATTTTGCAAGTCCTGTAGCAAGTTTCCCGTTGTCTTTGGAATAAGGTATTAAATTGTCAACATATTCAGATTTTATCCGGCCGTCGCCGCCTACGTTGTCCACAAAGATCACTCCGGGGAACACAGCATGGCATTTAATGAAAATATTATCGGTAATAAACCGGCTGGCATCAAAAACGGTTATATTTTCCTGAGCTATACCTGCTTCCTTGACCAGGCTTTTAAGAAGCGAAAGAACCAGTTGTGGAGTGGCATTTATCTCTTCTGAATTCTTATGGCTGTAGGTATTGTTTGTGTTTATTTTTACGGCTATTTTTTGGCCTTGCTGAAACGAAATATCTTTGCCTGTGCGTTTCGAATTAAACGATTTGAACAATGCTATCCATGCCTTATTCTCTGTTTTTTCACCTGTAAGGCTCAGCAGCGACTCTTTCAGCATTTTATCGGCTTCCAGCTGTGATACAACATTCTCATCCCACCAGTTACCATTCTTTCCATCCCATGTTGCAACCTGGGGATCATGAACCCATGCAACTCTTCCCGGAAAAATACCTTTTGCTATCCCTAACGGCTGATTTGGTATAATGACCCATTCAGCCGGGCTTTTCGCGTATGCGTTTTCAGTTCCCCCTCCAATAAAGACTAATGTGCATATGGCTGCCAGTACCAGTAAAATTACGCTGTAGAAATAATTTGAACTTTTGAAGTTCAGTTTTGCTTTTCTGAACGATGCAATTGCCCCTGACAATGAAAGGAGCCATATTACAAAACCCGACATTATTGGAGCTGCAACTCGCATACACGGATAAGCTGCCCGCTGTGGCTTAGGAATGACGCGGACAAGGAACCAGATTGTTGATGCGATTCCAATGAAAATAAAAGAGAATTTAATAAAAAATGATTTTTTCTTACTTGGGAGCCAATGCATTAGCTTATTCATAGCGCTATTATTAAAGTTATTAATGCCAGTTATTGAAATGAATGCTTCAAAATTAATGTTTGTTAATCCAATTGCAACTCTTTTTCTCCAGATCAATTCTGAATTGCCTTATATATCCTCTAATGATCAGATATTGTGCATGAAAGGAATAATCCTGCAAGCATCATACCCCACACCTGTTCAGATTGTATTTCAGGTTTATTATAAAATTGATAATCAGTACCGGAACGATCGGAGCTCAAATCATTACTTTTTGATGAACAAAATTGGACCGAGTTGTTTAAATGTGCCTGGATTACCGCGATTCTTATCAACTTAATATCTCTATTTGTCAAAATACCGGAACTATTTATTTCCAGGGATGTGGTTTTGAATTTCACAGATTATCAAGGCTTTTAAGAGTATTAATGATCGAAAATGACCTATCCATAGAAATTCCTGATAAATTTTGATCATATTTTGACGAACAGCTTTTATATGTTTATCAGGCGCCTTACCCGGTGACTGATCTGCAGGAATTTATTGACAAGCCAATATTTATTAAGACGCATTTTGTCACTGATTGGGCATTAGCGTATTGACACGAATGCTTTTGAATTATAATTTTACATTATACAGCATACAAAAAATAAAGCATATATCCATGAAAACATTCTACCGCATATCGTCAAAAGAAATAGGGACCGTTTTGCTTAAAAGAAGGAAAATCGCCAAAGCCTTGCGGTGGTGGTTAAGGGAAAATGGTTTTACCTACAAGTATATGTTTTTTGTCAGTTAGGTCGGGTTTATATTAGTCTAGGTTTGTTGATTATTGGTCCGAATACAGAATTCGGAGTATTAATTTAAGAGAAGGATCAGGGTAATAATCCTTCTCTTTTATTATTTATATATCCAGCCTGAACTGGACACGAAATCCCAAACCTGAAACATCAGGATTATCAAGATATGTAAACCGTTTTATAAGATCAACCCTGAAGATCCGTAATATATTTGAAAGACCAATACTTGCTTCGATATACGGCTTATTACCAAGAGTGTAGGTTAATGGAACTTCATTTAAGCTTATCGGAAACTTAAACAGATCATCATGATAATCAGGATTATTGCTTTTATCTAATCCTCCGTAAAGAACCTTGCATGTGATTATTTCCCTGAACTTCAACTTCTTGATCAGGGGTATTTTATTTAGTATAAATCCATTGAAGCTGTGATCCACATTAAATGAAACATATTTGTCACTGACAAATTCAAGGAAATTCATGAGGTTATAGGAGTTTTTCTGATATGAATATGTCTGGTTGGCTCTGTGTATATACAAAAGAGGGTATGGTACCTTCCCTAATATCCTGCCTGCTTCAATTGAAACATCTGTATAACCAACTATTGAAACCCAGAATCTTCTGCTGATATTCATCTGAAGCCGCAAATAATCAAAATTATTGCGGAATAATTTCGATCCGGCGGCAAGATTCAATTGAATAACCGGATAGCGGCTCGGGAATGGATCCCTGTATAGCTTCCCCTGGTAGAACGATTCATTGGGAGCATAGCGCAGGTTGAGATAAATCTCTGAGGTGTTAATACTGCCTATATTGTTTAACTCAGAAAGGTAATCATTGTAGTTAAAGTTCAGGTTCCCCTTTGGTTGTTGACGTGTATAGGCAAAGCCAAAAAGCCAGGAAAAATGATTTTCAAATTCATTCAAATATTCAAACCGCAAGGCATTGTTCAAAAAGATCTTGTCATCCGGCCCTCGTTTGAACGAGAGTAAAATGTTGTCTCCCTGGGCAAACTGAAGTTCCTGTCCCGGGATCCTTGTGTCTTTAAGATAGCTTAGCCTGATCGATTTAACGGGAAACTGATAAATGGTGCGGGGCGTTAGTGAGTATGTTATTCCCGCATTGTATTTAAAAACATTATCTTTCAGCCCATATGCAAGAAACGCGTCTAAAGTTACCTTTTTACTGAAATCAGGCGTTGTCCTTCCTCCGAATCTGAACCTGGTACCCTCAACACCATTAAAACTGTAAAAATTTCCTACAGGTCCTATCTCAACTTTACCCATATTATAAAACTCTGTCACAACCAGCATGACAATTCCCATCTGACGCTTGAATGCAGGAACTTTTTTAACACTGTCAATCATATCATAAATGGCCCGTTCTGATCTGCTGAGAGGCAGCAGCCTGTTTGCTTCCCAGTATCCAGGACTCGCGGAGGACGGATCAATTTTCTCAGTTATCTCCGGGCCATTAAAAGTTTTATCATCTATAGGTTCATTAATTTTATAGTCATTGTAGGAAATCGTTCGCTGTAAAAATAAGCCAGGTGTTTCTTTAGTAATTCCGACGTCAATCGAAATTTCTTCTTTTGAAAGCAGCCATTGATGTTCAGCGAACCGTTCAAAATCCTGCTTAATGCTGATCTCTTTTATCCAATCGATATTTATGTTCTTGTTTATTCCCATATCTATTTCCCTGACAGCATAACTGCTGTCCAATGTAATGTACAGATCGCCGTGAAAAAGAAAATCAGCCGGATTCCGTGGTTCAAAAAATAATTTTATGCATTTAATATCTTTTACCAGAAGTGTGTCAAGAATATAGTACCTGTAGAAAGAGGTCGCACTGTTGGCAATCGGACTCAGAAACTTGTTGGTCAAGAAAAGAATTTCATTATCATATATGTTTATATTCTGATACAGATAGTTTAGATTTGCTGTAACACCCTTATTATCAAGGTACTCTTCAAAGTTAATGGTTTTTTCAGCTCGTATTACGTCTTTTGTTGCCTCCGGCTGTCTCCTGTAATAATGATCAGAAATTGATTCTTTTATGAAAACAGGAAGTACATCCTTCCCGATACGTTTTGTAGTATCAATATTATTAAAGATAAAGTTGTATTTCCTGAATACTTTTGCCTGTGCAATAGCTTCTTTTATATTACTGACGGCAATTTGTATCTTTTCATACTTTTTGTATCCCAGGTAATTATACGATTCATTCCTGTTCTGATCTTTGTGTCCGATAACTTTTCCTAAGAGTACGACTGCGGGATTGTTCTTGTTTCGGTACTCCTTTCTGGTGGGTTTGACAGTAACCTCATTAAGAGTTATTGAAGAAAGTTTAAGGATGATATTTATAACTTGTTCAGATCCTGTTTTAACTGACCTTGATTCTTTCTGGTATCCAATAAATGAAAATTCGATTACAGAAGCAGAAACAGTTGTTTCAATTGAATACTTGCCCTGGTTGTCTGTAAGTGTGCCTACTGCCGTTCCTTTAATCAGCACGGCTACGTAAGGTAGAGGTTCTCCTGTATTGGCATCCTTAACTGTTCCTTTAATAATAGTTTTACCGGGAACTTGTGAATATGTGTATTGACTGACAAAAATTGCAGACCACAACAGAAATAATCCAAAAAGGTAGAAATACTTTAGTTTAAAATATTTCATATGAATCTTAGACAAGCATTCTAAAACAAAAGTTTAAAGGTATTCAAAAACAGACGGATGAATTGTATAAAAAGTTATTATTAAATTTGTAACTGACTAAAACCAGAACCACCATGAAAAAAATGCTTTTAACAATAACTTTCGTTTTTTTGGTTACTGTCTATTCAGCAGGTCAGGATTATAACACAGGTGTTGGTCTGAGGTTAGGTTTCTCAAACGGCCTGGCAATAAAACATTTTCTTGGGCACAGATCAGCAGTGGAAGGCATACTTGTAACCCGGTGGAGAGGATTCGAAATAACAGGATTATATGAATTGCACAACCAGGCATTCGATATTGAAAGATTGAACTGGTATTTTGGATTCGGGGGGCACATTGGATTCTGGAACGGGGATAATACACCATGGGGTGAAAGGGCCAGAAACTACACCCTTATCGGAATTGACGGGGTATTAGGAATTGAATATAGCTTCAGGGAGGTCCCCATCAATGTTGGTCTCGACTGGAAGCCTTCAATCAATCTGACTGGTTATAACGGATACTGGCCTGATGGAGGTGCTCTTTCGATCAGGTATATTTTCTAATATTATTCGCATCGGAAGGGGATCAGAATGCGATAGTTAGAAATCTACAGTTTCCTTTTTAATAATCTACAATCCTTCGGGCGGTCTGCAACCTGCTCAGTCTCTCCATAGGGGGGAAGGTTTCCGCGGCAAATTTCAATTTCATAAAAATAATTAAAGATTATTCATTCGTTTGAAGGATTTATTAACTTACAATGAATTTTATGATAGAAATATTTTATCCCTGGTAAGGTGATATTTTACTAATTTTAAAATACGTCTCAATAACCAAAATCATAATTCACTCTGAAACACTTAATCATTAATCCGGATACTATGAAAAAAAATCTTCTGCTTTCATTGGTTTTTACTCTGATACCGTTTTTGGCTTTTTCCCAGACCCGATTTAACGGCCTGGATATGAATATGGGAAATCTTTACCGGTTATCAGATGCAAAAACACGCTCTATAAGTCCCGAAAATTTTACAGGTGAAAAAGGCAAAGCGGGGATGGCAAATCCCGTGGACAAAGATAAGCCAAATGTTGCAAATGCAGCCAATGCCGCACGGGATCTCGGGCAGGGCTGGAAGGTGAATCCTTACATAAGGATTAAACCCGGCGAGACTTTTACCCTTGCAGTAATTGATGGCCCCGGAGCTATCCAGCATATTTGGATGACACCGGCCGGAAAATGGCGTTACTGCATTCTTCGCTTTTACTGGGATGAGGAAGCTGAACCTTCGATCGAGTGCCCTGTAGGTGACTTCTTTGGCATGGGTTGGGGCCAGTATGCACCGCTGGCATCATCGGCAATTTGCGTTAATCCGGGCAGCGCTTTCAACAGCTACTGGGCAATGCCGTTCAGGAAAAAGTGCAAAATAACAATGGAGAATATAGGAGATCAGGACCCCATGACATTGTTTTACCAGATTGACTACACACTGACAGAAGTTCCTGCTGATGCTGGCTATTTACATGCACAATTCAGGAGGCTCAATCCAAATGTTACCTCTGATTATACTATTGTGGATGGAATCAGGGGAAAGGGACATTATGTTGGAGTATATATGGCTATAGGAGTGAACAATAATGGATGGTGGGGGGAAGGTGAAATAAAATTTTTTATTGATGGCGACACAAAGTTTCCAACCATATGCGGGACAGGGACAGAGGATTATTTCTGCGGTTCTTATGATTTTGACACCCGAAAGAAAAATACTGCAGGTGTTGAGGAAGTTAATTATACTGAGTTTTGTACCCCTTATTCGGGACTGCACCAGGTAATACGTGGGGACGGGCACTATAATGTCATGCAGAGGTTTGGCCTGTACCGCTGGCATATTATGGATCCTGTCAGATTTGATAAGGACCTTAAAGTCACTATCCAGGACCTTGGCTGGAGACAGGGAGGAAGATATCTTGCACAGAAATCGGATATTGCGTCAGTCTGCTATTGGTATCAATCGGAACCGCACGCAAAATTTCCGGAAATACCAACATGGAAAGAACTTGAAGTATATTGATAAATTATTATAAGATGGAAAGAGTTAAAAAAGAAGAACAATCAAAAAAGAACAGCCTTGGCCGTCGCAAATTTATTTCAAATACGGCTATGGTTGCGCTGGGTACTATAGGTGCTTCCAGCATAGTTACTTCCTGCAGCGGGGGAGCAGCACAAAAGGAAGTTAAGCTGCCCACTCTGCTTACTCAGGCCCCTGCTGGCAAACCCCTTAAAGCAGGACTTATAGGCTGCGGTGGAAGGGGCACAGGTGCCGCGTTGAATTTTATCGATGCCGGCCCTGATCTGCAGATTACTGCACTCGGGGACGTTTTTCAGGACAAGCTTGATCAATGCAGGGAGCAGCTGAAGAAAGAGAAAAATATCGAAATTCCGGACGATAAATGCTTTATCGGATTTGACAGCTACCAAAAAGTAATTGACTCGGGAGTGGATGTTGTCCTGTTGTGCACCCCTCCTCATTTCCGGGCGGAACATGTTGAGGCAGCTGTAAACGCAGGAAAACACATTTTTATGGAAAAACCGATTGCAGTGGATCCGGTTGGTGCACGAAGGGTTCTGGTTTCGGTGAAAAGAGCACAGGAAAAAGGACTCTGTATGATAAGCGGCACGATTCGCAGGGTGCAAAAGGATTTCGTGGAAACATGGCGAAGGGTAGCCAGCGGCGAAATAGGTGATATCGTAAGTGCACACATAACCAGGAATGGCGGCGCTGTGTGGGTAATAAAAAGACGGCCTGAATGGTCGGATATGGAATATATGCTCCGAAACTGGATCAACTTCTGCTGGCTTTCCGGTGATCATATTGTAGAACAATTCATTCATGAAGTTGATGTCATGAACTGGTACCTGGGCAAAAATCCTGTAAAGGCAAGAGCCTGGGGAGGACGTCAGAGAAGGGTAACAGGAGATCAATATGATTTCTTCAGTGTTGAATACCTGTACGATAATGGAATGCATACTCATTGTGCTGCCCGCCAAATAACCGGTTGCGACAATCTTACAGAGCAGTTCATAGTCGGTACCAAGGGATTTGCCAATGCCAAAGGGACGCTTTATAACCTGAAAGGAGAGGAAATATGGAAATATCCTTATCCTGAAGAAGGATCCAAAGATGAGACCTGGAAAGTTACAGATCCTTATGTTCAGGAACATATCAACCTTGTAACCGGCATCCGGACAGGAAAAACTGTGAATGATGGAGAGGCTCAGGTGAATTCAACCCTCATCACTATAATGGGACGAATGTCAGCTTATACAGGCAAGGATGTCACCTGGGAGGAAGTTTTGAATTCTGATATGTATCTGGGTCCTAAAACCTATGCTTTCGGACCTGTTCCCGGGATCCCTGAAACTATCCCGGTAATTGGAGTTGAACCTAGTATAACATAAACCTGATTTTCTAATTATAAGTACATGAACAGACGGCAGTTCACAAAGAAGACAGCAATGGCATCAGCCATTCTTTCTGCAGTTTCATTACCGGGTTTTTCAGCATTTAGATTTTCTCCTCCCATGAATCTGAAAAAAGGAATTATGTGGGGAGGCATAAGAGTCGGTAAAACCATAATGGAACGATTCCAGGCAGCGAAACAAGCTGGATTTGATGGAGTTGAAGTCGACAGTCATCTTGACAGGAATGAGGTTCTGAAAGCCCGCGATACAACCGGTCTTTTTATCCCCAGTGTATGTGATTCGCAGCACTGGAAGCTGCTTCTGTCGAGTCCCGATCCCAAAGTGCGGGAGGATGGTGTGACAGCATTGAAAGTTGCGCTTGAAGACGCCAAATCTTTTGGGGCCGATACTGTTCTTCTGGTTCCCGGAAGGGTAACTGAATCCATCAGTTACGATGAATGCTGGAACCGCTCCTCAGAAGAGATAAAGAAGGCAGTACCTTTTGCGGAAAAGCTGAATGTTAAGATTGCTGTGGAAAATGTGTGGAATAGTTTCCTGCTCAGTCCCCTTGAAGCTGCACGCTACATCGATCAGTTCCAGAGCCCCTGGGTTGGAGCATATTTCGATATCGGTAATATTCTTGCCTTTGGATGGCCTGAGCAGTGGATAAAGATCCTTGGAAAAAGGATTGCTAAAATCCATATTAAGGAGTACAGCCGCAAACTGGCTGATTCCAGGGGCAGATCAGAGGGATTCAATGTAAAACTCAGGGAAGGCGACATAAATTGGAGTGCAGTGGTCAACGCTCTTAGTGAAATCGGATATCAGGGATGGGCAAATGTTGAGATGTCGGGAGGTGATACACCTGAAGGATTGAAGGATCTTTGCGACAGGCTGAAACTGATTCTTGAAAGCTAAATATTACTTTTTTAAGAACTTACACTGAGGGGCACAGAGAATCACAGAAATCCATTGAGATTTGGTCACTAACTCAGAGAAACTCTGCGTTCCCTTTGTGTATCTCTGTGTAACTTAAAGTTCTTGGATTTAATGTTCCTCAGATAAGGGTAACCACTTTAATCATACTTCAATGAAAAAATGCACTCTGTCCTGTTATTGTAATTCTTTGGTAGTTGCTTTATTTCTCTTTTCATGCACAGTAAATAACAAGCCCATCGGGACGACCGGCCATGAATTCAACGGATCGTATACCGGTGAGCATCTGGCAAGAATCGCTTTCCCGATCGGAGGCATTGGTGCCGGCATGTTTTGTCTCGAGGGGACAGGAGCAATTTCACATATGTCGGTCCGGAACAAGCCGGAAGTCTTTAATGAACCGGCTATGTTTGCAGCAATATCTGTCAAAGGATTTGAAAATGGATCCAAAGTGCTTGAAGGCCAGGTATCTGAATGGAAACACTTTGGTCAGCCTGGTTCAGGCAACGGTTCAGCCGGAGCCACCTATGGGCTTCCTCGTTTTGAAAACTGCAGTTTCCTGGCAAGATTCCCGTTTGCATCAATCGAATTAAAGGACAAAGACATTCCATTGGATATCCTGATTAGAGGATGGAGCCCGTTTATTCCAACAGACGCTGATAATTCGAGCCTCCCTGCAGGTGCTGTCGAATACACTTTCAGGAACTCAACAAATTCAAAAGTTGAAGCTGTATTTTCATACAATTCAAGGAACTTCATGAAGGAGTCTGACGGAAAATCAAAGATTAAACCAGTCACCGGAGGCTTTATCCTTTCGGAAGAAGGCACAAAAGAGAACCCTGAAAAGAAAGGCGACTTTGCCATATTCACCAGCGAACCTGAAACTATTGTCGATCATAGTTGGTTCAGAGGTGGATGGTGGGATCCTCTGACAATTACCTGGAATACGATATTAAAGGGTGAAACAAGGAACTCGCCACCTTCGGAGGTTGATGCTCCCGGGGCTTCACTTTATGTTCCATTTTCAGTGAATCCCGGCGAGACTAAAACTATAAGGGTAATGATGGTTTGGTACGTGCCTGATACAAATATGAAATACGGCCAGGATTCAAAGGAAACGGATAAGGAATGGTGCACTGATCCCAGGTGTTCATGTAAAGATCCATATTACAAACCATGGTATTCAGTCAAATTTGCTGATATAAATGAGATAGCAAATTACTGGAAAACAAATTATTCTGATCTTCTGGCGAAAAGTGAACTATTCAGCAATGCCTTTTACGGCACCTCTCTTCCGCCAGAAGTTATTGAGGCAATTGCAGCTAACCTTACAATTATCAAATCCCCCACCTGCCTCAGGCAGACTGACGGAAGGCTGTGGAGTTGGGAGGGATGCAGCGACAACTCAGGATGCTGTGCGGGTTCATGTGAGCATGTCTGGAATTATGCCCAGGCAATCCCTCATCTCTTCCCAAAGCTTGAACGCACACTGAGGGAGACGGAATTCGGACCGAACCAGGATAAAGATGGTCACCAGACTTTCAGGGCTGCCCTTCCAATACGCCCTGTAGCTACTACTTTTTATGCTGCATCAGACGGTCAGCTAGGGGGGATTATAAAAATGTACCGTGACTGGCATATCAGCGGCGATACAGAATGGCTAAAGAAAATGTATCCGAAAGTTGTTGAAAGCATGGATTATTGCATTAAGACCTGGGATCCACGTTTCACAGGCACTCTTGAAGAACCCCATCATAATACCTACGACATTGAATTCTGGGGACCTGATGGAATGTGTACAAGTTTTTACCTTGGAGCTTTGAAAGCCATTTCCGAAATGGGCGGTTATATCGGACAAGATGTTGAAAAGTATAAATCGCTTTATTCAAAAGGCAAACAAACAATTGAAAATGATCTTTTTAACGGGGAGTACTTTTTCCAGAAAATAAAATGGACCGGCCTGAATGCTCCAGATCCCGTTACTGCTTCAAAGGGATCATGGTCATCAGAATATTCGGAGGATGCACTTACGCTTTTACAGACAGAGGGACCTAAATATCAGTATGGGACAGGATGTCTCTCGGACGGTATTTTAGGCAGTTGGATCGGTGAGGTTTGCGGCCTGAGAAATGTTGTGGATTCTGTAAAAGTCACAAGTCACCTGAATTCAGTCTATAAATATAACTTTAAGAAAGACCTTACTGATCATTCAAATCCACAAAGACCCTCATATGCCCTTGGAAATGAAGGCGGGCTGCTCCTTTGCACATGGCCAAAAGGAGGCAAACTGTCACTTCCTTTCGTCTATTGTGATGAAGTGTGGACAGGCTTTGAATACCAGGCCGCTTCACATCTGATAATGATGGGCGAGGTTGAAAAGGGACTGGATATTGTCAGGACAACACGCGACAGGTATGACGGAAGGTTAAGAAATCCGTTCAATGAATATGAGTGCGGCCACTGGTATGCAAGGGCAATGTCGAGCTATGCATTGCTTCAGGGCTTGACCGGAGTAAGGTATGATGCTCTTGATAAAACAATGTACATCGATTCAAAAATTGGAGACTTTACCAGTTTCATTTCCACAGAAACAGGTTTTGGAAACGTCGGTATTAAGAACAATAAACCATTCCTCAATGTCTCCTATGGTGAGATACCTGTAAAGATGTACGTGGTCAGATAAGACAAATTTAAATTTCGGATTTCAGATTGATCCGCGATCCGAAATTACTACCATTTGGCGCTTTGGTTGTTATTAACAGTTCAGGTATATTCAGATGAAAAAATGAAAATAAAGGTAATAATTACCGGTTCCACCGGAATGGTTGGGGAAGGTGTTCTGGTAGAATCACTGAAAAATCCCGATGTCGAAAAGGTGCTTGTAATCAACAGAAAACCCTGCAATATCACACATCCTAAGTTAACAGAAATAATCCATTCTGATTTCTATAACCTTACACCGGTGGAGGATAAACTCACAGGTTATGATGGATGTTTTTTCTGCCTTGGCAAATCTTCAGTGGGAATGAAACCTGAAGACTATTATTCAGTTACCTATACACTGACGATGCATATGGCTGACATTCTTCTTAAACAAAATCCGGGAATGGTATTTTGTTATATCTCAGGCGCAGGAACGGACAGTAGCGAGAAAGGCAGGCTAAGATGGGCGAGGGTAAAGGGAAAGACCGAAAACGATCTTATTAAAATGCCTTTCCGGCATGTATATGCCTTCCGCCCCGGGCTTTTACATCCCTCTGATGACCTGAAAAATGTCAACAAGTATTACAGACTGGTAGGATGGCTCTATCCTGTTCTCAGAAGTTTGCTCCCCGGTGCAGTTACCACATTAAAGGAACTGGGGGATGCTATGGTCAATTCTGTCACAAAAGGTTATGAAAAAAATGTACTTGAGGTAAAGGATATTCTTAAACTTGCAGGAAGATAACAGGTCAAGGAAAGATATTTCTTTAAAGCTAACTCCAGATGAGGATGGTCCATCCCTTCCTTTGGGCTTCCCGGGCAAGCTTTCTGTCAGGATTAATACATACAGGAAAACCTACAAAACTCAGGGCCTGACGATCAGCAAAAGCATCAGCATAATACCACGACTTTTCAGGGCTACTGTTGTTTATTTCACAGTAATTCTGTATTTTATTAAGCTTTTCATCGCCATAACAAAGACGTCCCACAGGCCGACCGGTCAAATAACCATTTACAACTTCAAGTTTTGAGCAGATAATATCATCAATACCCAGATGATTGGCCACTTCTTTGCATATCGGCTCAAGAGTGGATGACAAGATAACTGTCTTTGCATTTTTTGCATTATGCATTTTAAGTTCATCAATTACTTCGGGGTGGATAGAGGGCAGCATCACGTCGCGGTTAATTTCTGAACAGAGATCTGCTAATGCCTGTTCGGGCAGTCCTTTCACCCAGCCAGTCATTTTTTCCATTATTTTTACCGGATCAGCAAGCCCGAGTCTGTAGGCAATCCCGAGGTACGCGGCAAGCGCAATGTCAGATCCTTTCATAAAACCCTTTCTTAATGCCCTTCGGGCAAGCGCCCTGCCGCTGATAGCTCTTGTGATCGTCCTGTCGAGATCAAAAAAAGCTATGTAGCTGAAAGAATTATTGCCTGCTGAAGTAGTGATCTCCATCAGGATTATAAATTATATTGAGACCCCCTCTGATGAGTCTTACATGAAATTTCCTTGCAAACCTTATTTCTCCGTCTACATGATAGGGGACTTCCCTGGGAAACTCAAGATCAACTGAAGTTGTGCGATAATAATTTACTCTCTTATCAATTATGTGCTTCCCTTTGGGAACCTGTAGAAGAAGTCTGAACCGGTGGTAGAGATTAATCTTTTTTATTGAGCACACATCCAGAAGTCCATCATTCGCAATAGCTTTTGGGGTGAGAAGAAAGCCACCTGCAAATCGCCTGCCAATCGATACAGTATTTATGAAGCAATCAGTTTCGTGATGATCGCCGTCAGTTACCACAATCATTCTTCGTTCTCTGAAAAAGAGAAGCGTTTTTACAATATGCCAGATATATTTGTCAGCTCCGCCCTTTCTTACATTGCCATCTTCGGAATAATTCTGCGCAGCAACCTCTGCATCAAATCCAAGTCCCATTCCGTTCAGAAAAATCATTTCATTTACTGTTCCTACATCAAGTGATATCACATTTTTTCTGAAGAAGATTTCCCAGTCCTTATCATTGAAACGGTCTGAAAATCCCGGTATCTGGTTGAAATCATTTCCAGTGCCGGCTGGAATTATCCCTGCAACTATATCCTTTCTATTTATCAGTGGCCTTGCCACTTCATTCATAGTCCCGTCTCCGCCGACTGCAATAATATATTTTACTCCCTTATCTGCAAAAGCTTCAGCAAGTTCAGCAGCATGCCCCGGTCGTTCGGTAAGTACAATTTCTCCGTCAATATTATGTTGCTTTAACCTGCGCTCAATTTCAGGAACCATGGTTCTTCCAAAAAGATTGCCGGCTATCGGATTTACAATGAAAACCCATTTATCTATGTTCATTTTTTCCACACCATATCATTATATACCGATTCAATAACTTCTTTTTCAGTATGATATACGAAACTCCGAACATGGAAATAATTGGAATTTACTTGCCGGAATTGCTTACAAAAGCTATCTGCTGGCTGTCAGGTGACCAGGAGGGGACATTTATTGTTCCCTGACCGCCATAGAGGTATGCAATTACTTTGGGTTTTCCGCCTGACACAGGCATTAGTCTAAGCATTACCCTTTTATATGACGGATGACTGTTTTTGTCAATGTCAGGGGGGAATGAAATAAACGCAATCCATTTACCATCCGGGGAAATATGAGGGAACCAGTTATTATAATCATCGAATGTAAGCTGTTCCCTTCCTGAACCATCAGGTTTGATGCGCCACAACTGCATATTCCCTGTGTGACTTCCGTTGTAGTAAATATATTTGCCGTCCGGAGAATATTCACAGCCGTCGACATGCTCGCCCTGCTTAATATCCGTAAGCGCAACCTCTTTTCCTCCATTTATTGAATTCCGGTAGATGTTATAAATATTCTTTCCGCCGCGCTGTGCAACATACACAAGCTCTTTATTGTTTGGAGCCCATCCATGAAAATATGAAGGTGTCTCTTCTGTAATTAACTTTGGAGTACCTCCCTCGAGTGGTAAAACATAAACCGCAGATCCGCCTCCTGTAGCACCTTCCTTCTGACAGCTTATCGCTAACATCTTGCCATTGAATGATATGCCGTGATCATTATTATTCCTTGTGGCAAATCCGGTATTGAGTTTCACTAGTTCTCCTCCTGTAACAGGGATCTTATAAAGCAGTCCATCCATATTAAAGAGGAGCTGTTTGCCGTCGGGCATCCAGTTTGGGGCTTCAAATCTGCCAGATTTCTCATAAATGACTTTCCTCATGCCATTAAAAACATTCATTGTTTCGAGCCGGCAGCCAAGACTACCTTCCCTTCCCGCTCTGGAATTATCCTCAACAGGAAAGTCAATCCGGATGTTCCAGGTTTTAACTTCTTCTATTACCTCAGGATTATGAGAGCAGACAAAAAGACCAGCAAAAATTTCATCGGGAAGATTGATCATTTCATATGATCCTATTGTGACAAGTGGTTTACCTTCATGGGCAGCTCTCATGAAGATTATTTTCCCTGCCCGTTCAATCTGGATAACATCGAAAGCTGAGTCTTTAGCAAATACCTCATCCTCAGGATCTTTCATCTCGGCACCTTTAAAATCGCGCCATTGCATGACAGTCAATCCATCACCATGAAGCACTGCAGAAATATGCGGAGAATCCTCATCCGTTGTTGCTCTCAGCATCCATCCCGTCTTCCTGTGACTTTCAGTCCCTTTTCCTTCAAACCTGAAATTCGCCGTAAGAATGAAATTCCCTTTTATTTTATTATAAACGTAGTGGAATTCATCCCTTGCAAACCAGATATTGTACCCGGAACCGGTAAGTGAGTAAACCTGGTCTGTCGTATTATAATTTGCAGAACCTGTTTTTTTTGGATTGCCAATATCGGAATTGAATTGAAAAATCCCAACCTGCGAGTTCTGCGCTGACACTGCAGCAAAAGCGAATAAGAAAAGAAGAAGAATTGAGGCTTTCATTTTATTCAGTATTATTTTGGGTTTTAAAATTTTCTTAAATAAGATCCATAAAAATAGTAAAATTTTAATGTGCATATCTTCCAATGATATTTCAAACGCTAAAGCAACCAATGATGAAAACAGTGCCAGGCTTTTATATTAAAGTTAAAATAATTAATGCAACCGATTGCAGAGAGAAATTAAAATCATAATTTTGATGCCGGATATTTCCAAAACTTTGGTATTTTAGAGCGGAAAATCTTATAATTTGTTCAAAATTTTTATTCCATGAATGATATCCTAAAAATGATTTCCCATTGCGTGGAGACTGGAAAAATAGACCGGAGTTGTCCATATCCGCCCGATATGAAAGGACAGGATGGAGCCGATGAACTGACAAAGCAGGCACTGGACGAAGGGATCAGGCCTGATGATATTCTGGAAAATGCTCTGATCCCAGCAATGGCAGCAGTAGGCGACAGGTTCAGCAGAAAGGAAATCTTTGTTCCTCAGATGCTGATGGCCGCAAAAGCAATGAATAGTGCGATGAAGCATCTGAAGCCGTACTTCCTGTCGGGTGAAACCAGGCGAAAAGGAAAGTTCATAATAGGAACCGTTTCAGGCGATCTGCATGATATTGGCAAAAACCTGGTAGCCATGATGATAGAAGGTGGAGGTTGGGAAATAATTGATCTTGGGGTCGATGTAGGTGCGGATAAGTTCCTGAAAGCAATTGAGGAAAATCCCGGAGCAGTCGTAGGTCTTTCGGCTCTTCTTACCACCACAATGGAGAATATGAAAATAATAGTTGATTCAATAAAAGTGAAACATTCCGGTACGAAAATCCTTGTTGGTGGCGCTCCGGTAACCAGGGAATACTGCGAAAGGATAGGTGCCGATTTTTATTCACCCGATCCCCAGGGGGCTGTCAATTATCTGAAACAGCTTGTATCATAAAAAATTAGGGATTATGAAGACAATCCTTAAAGGTAAATCCTCAGAAGTAATTATTAATACGGATGGCCCTGTTGTAATAATCGGGGAATCGATTAATCCTACAAGGAGAAAAAGACTCGCGACGACGCTTCAGGAGAATAACTTCGACTATGTCCTTGAGCTGGCAGAAAGCCAGATAAAGGCCGGGGCTGATGTCCTCGATGTGAATGTGGGCTTTCCAGGAGTAGATGATGTAAGGCTTCTTCCGGAAGTGGTAACAGCGATCCAGAATAAATTCGATGTTCCTCTTTGTCTCGATTCCCCAAATCCTGTTGCTATTGAAGCAGCTCTTAAGGTTGCCGCAGGAAAATGCCTTATCAACTCAGTGAACGGCAAGGAATTATCTTTGCAGGCAATTCTGCCTGTGGCAAAAAAATACGGGGCAGCTGTCATTGGGTTATGCATGGATGATAGCGGCATTACAAACGATCCTGAGAAGAGGCTGGCAATAGCCGAAAAAATAATTGGCAGAGCCGTTTCTATCGGGATAAAACCTGAGGATATTGTTGTTGACCCCCTGGCAATGGCTGTAAGTGCTGAACCATTAGCCTGCCTTGTAACCCTTGAGACGATCAAGCTGATTCATCAGAAACTGGGGCAAAACATAACAATGGGAGCCAGCAACATATCTTTCGGATTGCCCGACAGGGAATCGCTTAACTCTGCATTCATGGCTGTATCAATTAATTTCGGATTAACATGTCCCATTGCCAATCCTGAGAAGATCACACCTTTGGTTCGAGCCACTGATCTGATCCTTGGAAGAGATGACTTTGCCATTAGATTTGTAGAGTGCTTTCAAAGCCGTTCCAACTAATTAACTTCAGTTAAGTTTAAAAAATTGCTTTAAAATGTTTGGCATAAAACCCGCCCGCCGATGGCAACCTGCTTTTTTCCCGTTTAAAAAAGAGAAATTTGGCCGGCGTCTTCTTGCCAGAGCAGAAATACTGATCAAAGGTCCTGTTTTCGGATGTAGGATGTGCGGGAATTGCCTGTTGCAGGAAACTGCATTTATATGTCCAATGGAATGCCCGAAAGGTATGAGAAACGGTCCATGCGGCGGCATCACTCCGGATAAAAACTGTTATGTTGATGATACCCGTAAGTGCATTTGGTACTGCATCTATAAAAAAGCAAGGGAAACCGGCCGGGAAAATACACTTCTTGAAGTGCTGCCCCCCCTCGACTGGAACAAAACAGGCACTGAAACCTGGGGTGATGTTGTGAATCAGGTAAGGAAAGTGGGTACAGGCAAATTCATTAAAGGATTATTTTTAAAGGATAAGGAAAAAAAATCAGATAACTGGGATCTGGTGTTTAAGAGTATACGCCAGCCAACCTGGTGGCAGGGTGATTCTGAATATCATAAACCATTATACAACGAACCGGTTTCAAATCTGGAAAAGCTTCTCAAAAAAGGAGATTTTGTGTTTGCTACAGAAGTTACTCCTCCCCTGAGCTCAAATTCTGACAGGCTGGTAAAGAATATTGGTCTTGTAAAATCTTATGTTACAGCAGTTAACTTCACCGACGCTTCATCAGCTGTTCCTAAAATGTCCTCTCTGGCCTGCTGTAAGATAGCATCAGATCTGGATGTTGAACCGGTATATCAGATTGCTGCCCGTGACACTACACGTACAGGGCTTCAGTCTAATATAATTGGAGCAAACCAGTTGGGTATAAAAAATGTGCTTTGCATTACAGGTGACAATCCCAGCATCGGACCCGCTCCGGTTTCTGAGATGAATTTTCCTGATCTGGATTCTGTTCAAATGCTCTGGATACTGAGAAGAATGAGGGATGAAGGAATATACCTTGATGGCAGAAAGATGAAATATCCCCCGAAATTCTTTCTTGGTGCTGCAACTTCGCCATTTGCATCCGATCCTGAATTGCAGGCAATCAGGGATCAGAAGAAAATAAACGCTGGAGCACAATTCTTTCAAACCAATCTTATTTTTGAACCTGAAAGACTTGATCCCTGGCTGGAAGAGCTTGATAAAAGGAATGTACTCGATAAAGTTTTCGTACTTATAGGAATTGTACCACTTAAAAGTTATAAAGCTGCTCTTTATCTTCACGAGAAAGTTCCCGGAGTTTACCTTCCTGATAATATTCTGAAACGAATGGAAAAAGCGGATAAAAGAGCTCCCGAAGAAGGTGTTCAGATTGCCCTGGAGCTGATTCGTTCAGTCAGACATAAACCGGGTGTGAACGGCATTCACCTTATGACCCTCGGATGGGAAGAGGTTGTTCAAAGAATCGTCACGGAATCCGGATTGTATCATCCTCAAACATTAGAAAAGGAATGATACACAACACTTATCAGATACCATTTTCTGAACTTAATCTTACTGTAAATCAGATTGAACGCGTGATTGGCTATGATGATAACTCTTCACATGAAGCAATCAGAGACCTGATTTCAAAGAGTCTGAAGGAGGTAGAAGAATTTTGTCATATAAAATCGGAATACACTGTTTACCATCTTGAAAGGTTTATCGAGGTTTCGAAATCTATCGAAATAAATGGTCACATATTCAATGTGGGGAAGATCGTATATGGTCAGGTAAAAAAGTCAGATTCAATAGCCATATTCCTTTGCACTGCAGGTGAAGAAATAGATATTCACAGCAGAGCGGCAATGAGGGAAGGAAACCTGCTGGAAGGTTATATTTATGATGTGATAGGGAGCGAGATTGCTGACTCGGCAGCCGACTTTATGCAGAAAGACCTTGAACAGGTCATATCAGCCTCCGGGAAAAAGATCACCAACCGTTACAGCCCGGGATATTGCAGCTGGGATGTAGCTGAGCAGCACAAATTGTTCCAGCTGATGCCTAATAATTTCTGCGGCATAAAACTGACACCTTCAGCCTTGATGGATCCCATAAAATCAGTCAGCGGGTTCATCGGGATCGGAAAAGATGTCAGATTTAATCCATACACCTGTAATTTGTGCAATATGAAAGATTGTATTTACAGGAAAATAAGAGGAGCTGATAAAACAAAATAAATCCGGACTCATGAAACCTGATAACAGGATCTTAATTTTCAGAGGATTAGTAAAAACTGTACTTCTGATCCTTGCTGTTTCTCCTGTAACAGCACAGCAAACTTATGAGTTCCCATTCCTGAATCCGGCATTATCAGCGGAAGCACGGGCTGATGACCTTATCGGGCGGATGACTCCTGATGAAAAAATAAGCCAGATGATGAATTCTTCACCTGCGATCGACCGGTTAAGAATACCAGCGTATGACTGGTGGAATGAGTGTCTGCATGGCGTCGGAAGAGCTGGTCTTGCAACTGTATTTCCTCAGGCAATTGGTCTCGGTGCAACATGGGATCAGGATCTCATTTTCAGGGTTTCCACTGCAATCTCTGATGAAGCCCGCGCCAAGTATCACGAATTTATCAGAAACGGATCGAGAAAAAGATACCAGGGATTGACTTTCTGGACACCGAATATCAATATTTTCAGGGATCCACGGTGGGGCAGGGGGCAGGAAACCTATGGAGAGGATCCGTTCCTTACAGGAAAGCTGGGGGTTCAGTTCGTCAAGGGGTTGCAGGGTAACGATCCAAAGTACTTTAAAGCAATCTCAACGTTGAAGCATTTCGCTGTTCATAGCGGGCCCGAACCTGAAAGACATTCTTTTGATGCCGTTACAGACAAAAGGGATTTCAGGGAAACATACCTCCGGCAATTTGAGATGGGCATAAAAGAAGGCAAGGCTTATTCAGTTATGTGCGCCTATAACAGGTACAACGGAGAAGCCTGCTGCGGAAGCAGTTCTCTTCTTAATGGGATATTACGGCTTGAATGGGGATTTGATGGTTATGTAGTTTCGGATTGCGGTGCAATTAATGACATTTACAGTGGTCATAAAATTACCGGAACTCCGGCAGAGGCTGCAGCGCTTAGCGTCCTCTCAGGCACCGATCTGGAGTGCGGATCGGTTTACAGGAATCTTAAGGAGGCTCTTGCAAAAGGACTTCTCAAAGAAAGTGATTTAGACCTTGCAGTTAAGAGACTTTTTATCGCGAGATTCCGACTCGGCATGTTTGATCCTCCGGAAATGGTTGGTTATTCAAAAATACCATATAACATTGTAGACAGTGAGAAGAACAAGGCGCTGGCAAAAGAGACTGCCCTGAAGTCAATAGTCCTGCTGAAAAACGGAAATAATTTCCTTCCGCTAAAGAAAAACATTGGAACAGTTGCTGTTATCGGACCCAACTCGGATCAGTCTTTTGTACTTCTTGGCAACTATAACGGCACTCCTTCTGATCCTGTAACGCCACTCAGAGGCATAAAGGATAAACTGACAGGCTTTTCGGAAGTTTTATATGCACAGGGCTGTAACTGGGCATCAGGTTTACCAGGACTGGAGAAAACAGATGCAGAGCTAAGAGCCGAAGCTCTTGAGGCTGCGAATAAATCAGATGTGGTAATTATGTGTATGGGTATTACTCCCAGGCTTGAGGGTGAAGAAATGAAAGTAGATGTCGAAGGATTCCGGGGAGGCGACAGGGTTCGCATTGATCTTCCTGATATTCAGCAGGCACTTATCAAGGATATTTACGCCACAGGCAAACCTGTAGTGCTGGTTCTTCTGAACGGAAGCGCCCTTGCCATAAACTGGGAGAAGGAAAATATTCCGGCCATTATAGAATCGTGGTATGGAGGACAGGCAGCAGGACAAGCAATAGCTGATGTGATTTTCGGCGATTACAACCCGGGAGGGCGACTTCCGGTTACTTTCTATAAATCATTAAAAGATCTGCCGGATTTTACTGATTACAAAATGGAAAACAGGACATACCGGTATTTTGAAGGTGAGCCCTTATTCACTTTTGGATTTGGATTGAGCTATACCACTTTTAGCTACAGCAAATTCAGGATTAACAAAGCATATAGTTCCGGTGATACTGTAAAAATATCAGTAAAAGTTAAGAATACTGGAAAGATAGCAGGAGAAGAAGTGGTTCAGATTTACGCTTCAAATCTCACAGGTTCAGTTCCGGTCCCAATACGCTCTCTGGAGGGTTTTAAACGGGTGTATCTGATTCCCGGTGAAGCAAAAACCGTGAGTTTTTCATTATCTCCAGATGCATTTTCAGTCATTGACCAAAACAACAAAAAGGTAATTGAACCGGGCAAGTTCCTTATATCAGCCGGAGGCCGCCAGCCTCAGAAGAGATCAACCGGGGCTGAATCAGGTATTGTCAAGAAGGTTGTATCCATTCTGTGAGTATAAGCCCCCTAGTACAGCCAACTGCCGGAATTATCTATTTCCCGTTCCTGTACCTCTCAAATTGCCCCGCTATATCCGCCTCTGTTGTAGTTCCTGCATGCACCAGAACACGGTACTTCAGTACTAATTTAGTCCCCTTTTTCATAAACATCTCCTGTCCGTTTTCCGGCCAGTACATCGGGGTTGGTGACATGAATCCATAATCCCTTGTAAACCAGGGTGAAGGGTACCATGGGTTGGAAGGATGCTGCATGATAGCAAGCCCTTCAACTATGTTACCCCGCTTGCCATAATAATCCATCCACGGTGAATTCTTTCCGAATGTTCCATTTTCGCTTTTTATTCCTTCGGCATTTATCATGGTGCCACCATTTGTAACCGAAAGATCCGCAGCCATGCGCGCACTGAACAGAGAATGATTGGTTTTAAGGATGTGGACATCCATCAGCGTTTCCAAAGTAATTTCAACATCGATCTGGGTGATGACCGGAGATGGGGACGTAATGATTATTCTCCTGGTGTCCTTTACTGGAGACAAGGCCCCAGGACGGCTCCA
>Ga0153915_10001170_pt1 | contig 24203 bp, 19 predicted proteins | sample Opewatmetagenome_2_FD_107003 | JGI IMG/M metagenome (GOLD analysis project Ga0153915, IMG submission 107003) | Freshwater wetland microbial communities from Ohio, USA - Open water 3 Core 3 Depth 3 metaG | ecosystem: Environmental > Aquatic > Freshwater > Wetlands | place: USA: Ohio, Lake Erie...
GAGCCCGGAGCAGGCGCGGGCCCGCGACCCCTTCGGCCTCGACGTCGCCGCGCCGTCGGCGGCCCCGGCGCCGCCCGCGATCGAGGAGGACTGGAGCGAGGTGGACCTCCTGGCCACGCCCGGCCCGGCCGCCCCCGACCTCGGGGAGGCGCCGCGCGCCGCGAGCGCCATCCGAGGCGGCCTGCCGAAGCCCATCGCGCTCGAGCAGGAGCCACCTCCGCCGCCCGCGCCCATCGAGATCGGTCCGGCGGAAGGCGAGGCCGAGCTCGCCCCGATGCACGCCTTCGTCCCGCCACCCGAGGCCACCGGCCACAGGCCCGAGGCCGCGGAGCCGAGGGCGGGCGACGCGGGCGAGGCCCAGTTGCGCGACGCGCTCAGCAAGGCCTCCCGCGAGGTGATCGAGAGGGTCGTGTGGGAGGTGGTCCCTCAGCTCGCCGAGGCCATCATCCGCGAGAACCTCGACCGCCTGCTGAAGGAGCGCCAGAACCAGTAGGGCCGCGGAGCCGGCCCGCCCCGATCCGCCCCGCCGTCGCGCAGGGCGCCGGGCCGGCCGTTGGCGCGGCGAGGTGAAACGACGTGTCGAGCGACAACGAGACCCCGGCCGAGCTCCCCAAGGCCTACGAGCACCACGACGTCGAGCCGCGCTGGTACCGCTTCTGGAAGGAGCGGGGCTACTTCCACGCCGACGCGAACGACCGGACGCGCCCCGCCTTCTCGATCGTGCTGCCCCCTCCCAACGTGACCGGGTCGCTCCACCTCGGCCACGCGCTCACCGCCACCCTCCAGGACATCCTGTGCCGCTGGAAGCGGATGAGCGGCTTCAACGTGCTGTGGCTGCCCGGCACCGATCACGCCGGCATCGCCACGCAGATGGTGGTCGAGAAGGAGATCCAGAAGACCGAGGAGAAGAACCGCCACGATCTCGGGCGCACCGAGTTCCTGAGGCGCGTCTGGGCCTGGAAGGAGAAGTACGGCTCGCGCATCGGCGAGCAGCACGAGGCCCTGGGCGCCTCCCTCGACTGGCAGCGCGAGCGCTTCACCATGGACGAAGGGCTCTCCCGCGCGGTGCGCGAGGTCTTCGTGCGCCTCCACGAGGAGGGGCTCGTCTACCGGGAGAAGAAGCTCATCAACTGGTGCCCCCGCTGCCACACGGCGCTGTCCGACCTCGAGGTCAACCACGAGGAGGATCACAAGGGGGAGCTGTGGAGCTTCGCGTATCCCCTGGTGGAGCCGGTTGGCGGCGTCTCCGAGATCGTCGTGGCCACGACGCGGCCGGAGACGATGCTCGGCGACACGGCGGTGGCCGTCCACCCCGACGACGAGCGCTACCGCGCCCTCGTCGGCAGGAAGGTCCGCCACCCCATCCTCGGGCGGGAGTTCCCCATCATCGCCGACGCGATCCTGGTGGACCCGAAGTTCGGCACCGGCGCCGTGAAGGTGACGCCGGCCCACGACTTCAACGACTTCGAGGTCGGCAGGCGCCACGCCCTGCCCATGGTCACGGTCATCGGCCTCGACGGGAGGATGACCGAGGCGGCCGGGCCGCTCGCAGGGATGGACCGCTTCGAGGCGCGCAGGAAGGTGAAGGAGATCGTCGCCGAGAAGGGGCTGGACCGCGGCACGAAGCCGCATCACTACCCGCTCGGGCGATGCCAGCGTTGCGAGACGGTGGTCGAGCCGCTCCTGTCCGACCAGTGGTTCGTCCGCATCGAGCCGCTCGCGAAGCCGGCCATCGAGGCGGTGGAGCAGGGCAGGACGCGCTTCATCCCCGAGCCCTGGACCAACACCTACATGGCGTGGATGCGCAACATCCACGACTGGTGCATCAGCCGACAGCTGTGGTGGGGCCACCAGATCCCCGCCTGGTACTGTCCGGACGGGCACGTGACGGTGGCCCGCGAGCGACCGCGCGCCTGCCAGGCCTGCGGCGACGCGGAGCTGCGGCAGGACGAGGACGTGCTCGACACCTGGTTCTCGTCGGCCCTGTGGCCCTTCTCGACCATGGGCTGGCCGGAGGAGACGGCGGAGCTCGCGACGTTCTACCCGACCTCCGTCATGGAGACCGGCCACGACATCATCTTCTTCTGGGTCGCTCGGATGATGATGATGGGCCTGCACTTCATGCCGGACGTGCCCTTCCGCGTCGTCTACCTGCATCCCATGGTGCGGGACGAGAAGGGCCTGAAGATGTCCAAGACCAGGGGAAACGTCATCGACCCCCTGATCATCAGCGAGCAGTACGGTGCCGACGCGCTGCGCTTCACGCTGGCCGCGCTGACGGCGCAGGGGAGGGACATCAAGCTCGCCAAGGAGCGCATCGAGGGGTACCGCGCCTTCGCGAACAAGCTGTGGAACGCGAGCCGCTTCGCCCTGATGAACCTCGCCGGCTTCACCGCCGGAGCGGAGGACGCGGGCGCGGCCGCGCGCACGCCGGCGGACCGCTGGATCCTGGCCCGGCTGCAGCGCGCGGTGAACGAGACCCTCGACGCGCTCGAGGCCTACCGCTTCAACGACGCCGCCAGCACCGTGTACCAGTTCGTCTGGCACGAGCTCTGCGACTGGTACATCGAGCTTTCCAAGGAGGCGCTCTACGGCGAGGACGCCGGGAAGAAGCTCGGCGCGCAGGCCGTGCTCGTCCACTGCCTCGAGACGTCGCTCCGGCTCCTCCACCCCATGATGCCCTTCGTCACCGAGCAGCTGTGGCAGACGCTGAAGGCGCAGGTGAAGGGACGGGGGCCCGACTCGATCATGATCGCGCCCTACCCGGCGCGCGGCGAGGTGGACGAGGCGGCCGAGAGGAGCTTCGGACCGGTCATCGGCATCATCGACGCCATCCGCAACGTCCGCGGCGAGATGAACATCCCCTTCAAGACCGTCCTCTCCGGCGTCGAGATCGGGTCGCTCGACCCCGCCGCCCACGCCACCGTCGCGAACGAGGCGGGGCGCATCCGCCGGCTCGCCAACGTCGAGATCCGGACCATCCACGCGGGCGGCGAGCGGCCCCGGCGCGGCCGCGGCTCGGCGGCGGCGGTCGGCAGCGGCTTCGAGGTCGCCGTCCCGCTCGCCGGCGCCGTGGACATGGCGGCGGAGACGGCCCGCATCGCCAAGGAGATCGCCAGGGTGGAGGCCGACCTCGAGGGCATCGAGAAGCGGCTCGCGAACCCGAGCTTCGTCGAGAAGGCGCCCGCCGAGGTGGTGGACGAGGCGCGTGCCCGGGTCGAGGACCTGCGCGGGAAGAGGCGGAAGCTTGAGGCGCACCGCGACCTGCTCGTCGGCCCGGAGGGGGAGGAGGCGGAGCTGACTCCGGCCCCGGCGCCGCGGGTGGACCTCGCGAAGGAGCTGCGCGAGGAGGTCCGGCGGGCGCAGGCCACCGGCGAGGCCGACGCCCTCCACGCGGAGCGGGCCGCGGCGCGGATGAAGGAGGGCGGGGCCGCGGCCGGCGACTCGGTGCCGGAGCCCCTCGGCCCCGCCTACATGGAGATGGGGCTCGTCGAGGGTCAGGAGGCGCCGAGGGCGCCCGCGGCGCGCGCGCCGGAGCCGGCGGCGAGGAAGCCGCCGGAGAGGAAGTCCGCGAAGGCGAAGCCGGCCTCGAAGGCGAAGCGTCCGGCCCGCCGCGCGGCGAAGGCGGCGGGGAAGGCGAAGGGCGCGGCGCGGAAGCCTGGCGCGCGCGGAAAGGCCCGGGCGCGAAAGGCCCGCGCGCCGCGCGGCCGCAGCCGGAGGTAGCCCGTGCCCGCGCTCGCCCCGCACGTCGAGCGGCTCGTCGACCTCGCGCTCGAGGAGGACCTCGCCCTCGGCGACGCGACCAGCGAGGCCACCATCGACGCGGCGGCACGCGCCACCGGCCGGTTCCTCGCGAAGGACGACCTCGTCGTGGCCGGAACGGCGGTGGCCGCGCGCGTCTTCGAGCGGCTCGGCGCCGCGTGCCGCTTCGACGCCGCCGACGGCGCGCGGGTCGCGAAGGGGGCCTTCTTCGGGACTGCCGAGGGGCCGGCGCGCGCGCTCCTCGCCGCCGAGCGGACGGCGCTCAACTTCCTGCAGCGGCTCTCCGGCGTCGCCACCGCGACGGCGGCCTGCGTCGCCGCGCTCGCCGCCGGTGGCGGCCGGACGCGGCTCCTCGACACGCGCAAGACGACGCCCGGCTGGCGCCGCCTGGAGAAGGAGGCGGTGCGTGCCGGCGGCGGCGTGAACCACCGCTTCTCGCTCGGCGACGGCATCCTCGTGAAGGACAACCACGTCGCCGCCTGCGGTGGCGTCGCCGAGGCGGTGCGCCGCGCCCGCGCCCGCGGCAACGCCCTGCTCCGCGTCGAGGTGGAGGTGGTGGACCTCCCCGGGCTCGAGGAGGCCATCGCCGCCGGCGCGGACATCGTCCTCCTCGACAACCTGGACGACGCCGCACTGGCCGAGGCGGTGCGCCGCGCGAAGGGGAGGGTGCTCCTCGAGGCGAGCGGCAACATGACCCTCGATCGCCTCCCCCGGGTCGCCGCCACCGGCGTCGACTTCGTCTCCGTGGGCGCCATCACCCACAGCGCCCGCGCCGTGGACATCTCGTTCGAGCTCGGGTAGCCGCCGATCGAGGCCGACCGTCCGGCGGCTTGCCTTGACGCCCCCGGACGCGGGCCCCACAATCCGCCCGGATGGGCGAGACGGCGCAGAGCGGGAGCGAGGAGCTGGTGCTCGGCTTCCTGGCCGAGGCGGGGGACGAGTTCGTCTCGGGCGAGGCCATCTCGGACAAGCTCGGCCTCTCGCGCGCCGCGGTCTGGAAGCACGTGAACGCGCTGCGCGGCCAGGGGTACCGCATCGACGCCCTCCCGGCACGCGGCTACCGGCTGGTGGAGATCCCGGACCGGCTGACGCCGCTCGAGCTGCGGCCGCTCCTCGCCACCCACGACCTCGGCCAGGTGCTCCACTGCTTCGAAGAGGTCGGCTCGACGAACGACGTGGCGAAGCAGCTGGCCGAAGAGGGGGCGGCGCACGGCGAGGCGGTCATCGCCGAGCGGCAGACGGCGGGGCGCGGGCGGCGAGGGCGCGCCTGGGACTCGCCGGCCGGCAAGAACCTCTACCTCTCGGTGGTGCTCCGCCCCGACCTGCCTCCGCAACGCGCCCCGGAGCTGACGCTCGTCGCCTCGGTGGCGCTGTGCGACGTGGTCCGGCAGGCGGGCGTCGAGGCCGGCATCAAGTGGCCGAACGACCTGCTCGCCCGCGGGCGGAAGCTCGCCGGCATCCTCACCGAGCTCGCCGCCGAGCCCGACACCGTCCAGTGGGTGGTCCTGGGGATGGGCGTGAACCTGAACGTCCGGGCCGAGGACTTCCCCGACGACCTGCGCGAGCAGGCGACGAGCCTCGCCATCGAGCGCGGCCAGCCGGCGCCGCGCGCGCTCTTCACCGCGGCGCTGCTGGCTCGGCTCGAGGAGTGGCTCGATCGCCACGCCGCCGAGGGATTCGGCCCGGTGCGGGAGGCCTGGAGGGAGCGCTCGGCGACGCTCGGCCGCGAGGTCCGGGTGGAGGTCGAGGGACGCGAGGTGACCGGTGTCGCCGAGGACCTCGACGAGACCGGTGCGCTGCTCGTCCGGTGCGGAAAACGGCTCGAGCGGGTGACGTCGGGCGACGTCCAGCTCCTCCGCGCGCGTTGACCCGCCCCGGGGTCGAGGCTACCCTCCGGCCGTGCTGCTCGCCATCGACGTCGGGAACACCAACACCGTCCTCGGGGTCTTCGAGGGGGCGTCGCTCCGCCACCAGTGGAGGGTCGAGACCTCCCAGGCCCGCACCTTCGACGAGTACGGCATCCTCTTCACGCAGCTGTTCGACGGGGCCGGCCTCGACCCGGCGAAGGTGGACGCCATCGCGGTCGCCAGCGTCGTGCCCGCGCTGGCCTACACCCTGGAGCAGATGGGGCAGCGGTACTTCGGGAAGAAGCCCATCTTCATCGGGCCGGGCGTGAAGACGGGGATGCCCATCCTCTACGACGACCCGCGCGAGGTCGGGGCCGACCGGGTGGTGAACGCGGTCGCCGCCTACGCCAGGTGGAAGACCGCCCTCGTGGTCGTGGACTTCGGCACCGCCACCACCTTCGACGCGGTGTCCCCGAAGGGCGAGTACCTCGGCGGCGCCATCTGCCCCGGCATCTCCATCTCCATGGAGGCGCTCTTCCGGCACGCCGCGAAGCTCCCGCGGGTGGAGTTCGCGCGCCCCGCCCACGTGGTGGGAAAGAACACCGTCGCCTCGATCCAGAGCGGCCTCGTCTTCGGCTACGTCGGGCTCGTGGACGGCATCTGCGCGCGCATGCAGGAGGAGCTCGGCTTCCCGGTCAAGGTCGTCGCCACCGGCGGGCTGGCGCCGCTCGTGGCCGGGCTGTCGCGCGCCATCACCGAGGTGGACGAGCACCTCACCCTCGAGGGCCTCCGCCTCGTCTACGAGCTCAACCGGTGAACGGCACCACGACCACGCGAGAGGGGTCCCGCGGCGCCGGCGACCCCAGGGCCGAGGCGGAGGCCGCCTTCGCCGACGGGCTCGCCCGCTACGAGGGCGGCGACATCCCGGGCGCGCACGCCGCCTTCGGGCGGGCCCACCGCCAGGCGGCGAACGACCCGCGCATGATGTCCTGGTACGGGCTCACGCTCGTCCTGGTGGAGCGGAACTCCAACCTGGGAGTCCTCTACTGCGACCAGGCGCTGCGGCTCGCCGGCCCGGAGCCGGAGCTGTGCCTCAACCAGGCCCGCGTCCACGTGGCGCTGGGCCAGCGGGAGCGCGCCGTCCGCGCGCTGACCCGCGGCCTGGAGCGCGCGCCCGAGCACGCCGGGCTGCTCGGCGCCCAGGACACCCTGGGCTGTCGCCGGCGCCCCGTGCTGCCCTTCCTGTCGCGCGACAATCCGCTCAACCGCTGGCTCGGCAAGCAGCGCCAGCGCTGGTCGCGCCGCGCCCGACCGCCGCGCCCGCCCGAGGCGGCCACGCTGGGCCGCTCCCCGCAACGCGCCGCACCGGAGGCCTGAACCGCATGCCCGAGTGCCCCATCTCCGCCGAGGTGCTCCCGAAGCCGCTGCACAAGCACGTGGACCCCAAGGCCCCGGCGCCGCTGCGCATGATGGGGGCGAAGGGGCTCGTGCCGGCGGTGGCCGGTCCCGACCTCGTCACCATGCTGTTCATGCTCTCCTTCGACGAGGACGCCGGGGTGCGCGATACCGCGGCGAAGACGGCCGAGGGGCTTCCCGACAAGATCTACGGCGTGGCGCTCCGGACGGAGGGGCTCAACGGACCGGTGCTCGACTGGCTCGCCGATCGCTTCGCGGGCAAGGAGCCGGCGCTGGAGCTGATCCTCCTGAACCCATCCACGCCCGACCCGACCGTGGCGCGCCTCGCGCCGACGGTGGGCCAGAAGCTCGCCGACATCGTCCGCCAGAACGAGCTCCGGCTGCTGCGCCACGACGACATCATCCGCGGCCTGTGCCGGAACCCCAACGCCCTCGCGTCCAGCGTCGACGGCGCCTGCGACTTCTGCGTCCGCAACGGCCTCGTGCTCCTCGACGTGCCTCAGATCGTCGAGGCCTACAAGCGCGTCCACGGCGTGGACCCCACCGCCAAGCCGCCGGAGGAGACGGCGGCGGCCCTGATGAGCGAGTACCACGAGGAGCTGGCGCAGGAGGGCGTGGAGAAGCCGCTCCGCCAGGAGACGGAGGAGGAGACGAAGAAGAAGCTCACCATCACCCAGCGCGTCCTCCAGATGTCGGTGTCGGAGAAGATCAAGCTCGCCACGCTGGGCAACCAGGAGGCGCGCACGCTCCTGCTCCGCGACTCGAACAAGCTCGTATGCATGGCGGCGGCCACCAGCCCGCGCATCACCGACGGCGAGATCCTCGGCCTGGCGAACTCCCGGACAGTGAGCGCCGACGTGCTCCGGTACATCTACTCGAACCGCGACTTCACCAAGACCTACGCCATCCGCACCTCGCTCGTGAAGAACCCCAAGGTGCCCCTGCCCACCGCGCTCCGGTTCATGCAGACGCTCCAGGAGAAGGACATCAAGGAGCTGGCGCGCGACCGCAACGTCCCCCACACCATCCAGTCGCAGGCCAAGGCCTGGCTGATGAAGAAGGAGGCGGCGGCGAAGGGAAAGCAGGACGACAAGCACTAGGCGGCGTCGCAGGGAAGGAGGGGTGGAACGCGGATGAGGATGGCGCGCGCGGTCTGGCTCTCGGCGGCCACCATGGCGTCCAGGGTGCTCGGGCTCGTCCGCGACCAGCTCTTCGCGGCCCTCGTGGGCGCGAACCGCTTCTCCGACGCCTACGTCGTCGCCTTCCGCATCCCCAACCTCCTGCGCGACCTCTTCGCGGAGGGGGCGCTCTCCTCGGCCTTCGTCCCCACCTTCGCCGACGTCCACGCCAACCGCGGCCGCGAGGAGGCCTGGCGGCTCGGGAACGCGGTGGTAGGGGTCATCCTGGCGGTCGTCGGGGCGTTCGTGCTCCTGGGCGTCCTCCTCGCGCCGTGGATCGTCCGGGTCATGGCCCCCGGCTTCGAGGCCGAGCAGTCCGCGCTCGCCGCCGAGCTCACCCGCATCATGATGCCGTTCCTGCTCCTCGTGTCGCTGTCGGCCGCGGCCATGGGGATGCTGAACGCCCAGAGCCGCTTCGCCGCCCCGGCCCTCGCCCCGGCGCTCTTCAACGTGGGGGCCATCGCGGTGGGGATCGGGCTGTGGGTGGCCGGCAAGGGGCCGCGGGCGGCGGTGGTGGGGTGGTCGCTCGGCACGCTCCTCGGCGGGCTCCTCCAGCTGCTGGCGCAGGTGCCGAGCCTGTGGCGCCTCGGCTACCGACCGCGGCCGCGATTTGGCCGGGCGGTGCTCTCCGACCCCGGCGTGCGCCGCATCGGCCGGCTCATGGCCCCGGCGGTGGTGGGCCTCTCGGCCACGCAGGTGAACATCGTCGTGAACACCTTCTTCGCCTCGCACGAGGTGGGGGCGAACAGCTGGCTGCAGTACGCCTTCCGGCTCATGCAGCTCCCCCTCGGTGTCTTCGGCGTCGCCATCGCCACCGTGGCCGGCGCCGGCGTGGCGCAGCGGGCCGCCGTTCGCGACATGGACGGCGTCCGGGAGACGCTCGGGTCGGCGATGCGGCTCGTCGCCTTCTTCAACGTGCCGTCCACCGTGGGGCTCGTGGTGCTCGCCCACCCCATCGTCGCCCTCATCTTCCAGCACCGCCTCTTCGGCCCGGCCGACACAGCCGCCACGGCCGGAGCGCTCGTGTTCTACGCCGTCGGACTCTACGGCTACTCGGCCGTGAAGGTGCTTGCCCCGGCCTACTACGCGCTGGGCGAGGTGCGAGTGCCGGTCCTGGGCAGCATCGTGGGCATGGTCTCGAACGTCGGCCTGAACCTGGCCCTGTACCCGGTCATGGGCTTCCGCGGCGTGGCCCTCGGGACCTCCCTCGCCGCGAGCGCCAACTTCGCGGTGCTGGCCATCGCCTGGAAGCGGCGCCACGGCGGGCTCGGCGGCGCCGGGATCTGGCGGCAGCTCCTGCGCTGCGTTGCCGCGGCCGCGGCGATGGCGGCGGCTGCCCTCGCGACGGCACGCCTGCTGGCGCCGCACCTCCCGCTGGGCGGGCTCGCGCGGTACGCGCCGCTTGCGCTGGTGCCGGTCGCGGTGGGGGCGGTCGCCTACTTTGCGGCCGCGCGCTTGCTCGGAATCCGCGAGCTTGGCGAGGTGGCCGACGCGCTGCGGCGCCGGCGCGGCGCTCCTCCCAGGACCTGAGCCGGATCAAGGGCCGCACTCCCGGTCAGCTCTACGCCCCGTATGGGTGAACGGGCCGTCCCTCGACCATGTGTCACACAAAGCACATCTACCGACAGTGTCACAGAGTGCCTACCCTAGGCTCCACTGGAGGCGGAGATCGGCGTTCGAGCCGGGAGGGGTGCCCGGCGCCGCCGCTTCCGATGAGGGTGGCGACCAGATGCGCGACCTCGGGAAACCAGCCGCCTTGCTCGCCCTCGCGACGCTCGCGTGCGGGGGCTCGAGGGGCCCGACCCCCGACTTTTTCGTCCGCGGCACCGGCATCGTCGTCCAGTCGAGCGCGCCCTTCACCCAGCGCCCGGACCTGCCGGCGCGGATCGAGAGCACCATCGACGCCGCGCTCGTCTACTGGGGTGGAAGCTGGCGGAGCCTGGAGGGCAGGACCATCACGCTCGAGGGCGACCAGCACGTCTCATGTCCAGGGACGGCGGACGCGATCGGCTGCTACGACGGCGACATCCGCGTCTCGACGCGGGACGTGAGCTCCACGTTCTACTGCGTCGAGGAAACGGTTCTCGTCCACGAGGTCGGGCATGCCGTGATCGGCGATCCGGACCACACGGACCCGCGGTGGATGGACTTCGGCTCGCTGACGCAGGAGCTGGAGGGGCGCACCGGGTACGCCGCGGACGGCGAGGTTCCCTGCCAGATCTGGGCCAGCGTCTGGCAGCACCCGCCCGCCAGGTAGGGCCCCGAGCCGCCGCGGCGACGGCAGTGGGGCCGGGCCGGGCGTGGACCTCAGAGCTCCGCGCGCAGCATGGCCCTGCCGCCGAGATACCGGTCCGTTGCGCCGGTGGCCTGATACGTCCCGGAGGGATCCGGCTGAAGCGAGTACTTGGTCCCGCTGTACTCCCCCAGGATGCGGAGCGAGAGCAGTCCGCTGAGAGCAACCGAGACGCCCGCTTCCGCCTCGAGGGCGTACGCGCTGCCGCCCGGGAAGAAGCCGTCGCCCACGAGGTCCTTGGCGGTCGTCCACTTCACGTAGCCGACGCCGAGCAGGATCGACACGGCGCTGCCGAGCGGGATCTCCGCGCCGGCCCCGGCCTTCACGCCGGACAGGTTCGCATCGGGCAGGCCTGCGATCGGGACGCCAGCCAGGGGCTCGATCTTGAACTTCAGCTGCTGGTACGACACCGCCGGAATGAGCGCGAAGCGCGACGAGGACACTGGAAGGAGGCGCCATGCAAGCCCGGCTCCGAGCCGGGAGAAGCTCGTGGAGTGCTTCGCCCCGCCGGCCGGCTCGCTGGTCTTCAGGCCTACCGAGAAGCCGTAGTCCGCGAACACGCCGAGCCCGCCGAATACGCCCTCCGTCAGCAGGGACACCGGGTAGAGCTCCAGGTGGAAGCGCGGGCTGCTGATGAGGTTGGCTTCGAACCCGCGCAGCGCCGTGTTGCCCGCGGGGATGCCCTCGTAGCTCAGCTTGCGCTGCGTGACGTATGCGCCCGCCTCGAGGGCGGCCAGCAGTCGGACCCTCGGGCTACCGGCACCGGGCGCGGCGGCGCGGGCCGGAGGGGCCACCGGCTCGGCCACCGCGCGCGGCGGAGCGACGGGCGGCGGCTCGGACCTGGGCCTGGGGGGAGGAGGGGAGGGTGGCGCTTCAGCGACGGGCGGAGGAGCGGCGGCGACGGGCGGAGGTTCTGCAAGGGCCGGTGGAGGCGCTTCAGCGACCGGCGGGGCCGCGGCTGGGGCCGGCGGGCGTGGCTCCACGCGTGCCAGCGCGGGCGGCACGCCTCCGAGCCGGTCCTTCAGCTGATCCACGATGTCCGTCACGGATTCCCGGGAGAGGGCTCCCGCTCTGCCGAGCGGGTAGCTCCGCCCCCACACGGGATGGAGCGACCGGGTCAGAAGGGCGATCTCCAGCGCCCGCCCGCCCTTCCTGCTGGTCGCCACCGTGCCTGCGAGGACGCCGGCCACCCTCTGCGCGGCGACCTTGGCGAAGTCGAGCCTGCCGCGCGTCCGAACCTTGGAGATCGGCACGCACTCGAAGTCGCCACAGAGGGCCGAGCGCAGCTGCCTCGTCACCGCCGCGTCGGTGTCGCCCCGGACGGGCGCGAGCGAGATGCGCGGGGCCGCCTCGCTCGACACGGGAAGTGCAAGTGCTGCCAGCACGGCTGCTGCCCAACGCAAGTGGCTGTGCATCGGCTCGTCTCCCTTTGCCCGGCGTCGCCGCCGGGCTGGCTCGTGCAGGCGGGTGAGCCAGATGAAACCGCGCCGGCGCGGCGGGGGCAAGATCGTGGACGCAGTTTGGCGGGCCGGTGGTCCGGTGTAGGTGCCTGCTCACTCCCCGGGGCTTGGCGGATGGCCGCCTCGGGGGGATGCTGTACGAGGCCGACATGGCATTCGATCCTGCCAGCCCCGACCGGCGCCGCTATCGCCGCCTGCGCGCGCCGATCCTGATCCGCCCGGTGAGCGCGCTCGCGTATCGCGCAAAGCAAAGGGTGAACGACATCAGCCTCGGCGGGCTTCGCGCCTACTCGGACGACGAGCAGAAGCCGGGAACCCGCCTCGAGCTGGAGCTGTTCTTCGCGGACGAGACCAGCGCCACGGTCCTCGCCGAGGTCGTCTGGGTGACGCCCCTCGCCGAGGGCGGGCCGGCCCGCTTCGACGTGGGCCTTCGATTCGTCGACGCCAGCTCCGACGACCTCGAGCGCATTTCGCGGATGCTCGGCGACGACTGACGTCACGCAGGGTGCTCCACCCGGATTCGGGTCGTCCAGGCTGGAGGTCGCCGAGGCTTCCCGGAGAGTCCCGGAAGTACTCCGCCGTGGCGCGCTCCCATGCCGCGCGACGGCCCCTTCCCGGGGCCCGTCATCCATCCAGTCGAGTCGTGAAGGCATGTCACAGGGAGACCGCGCGCCGCATCTGTTCGCCGTGGCGATCGCGGATGTGCGCATGCCCGCACGTGCACTTGCGACGGGGGATGTCCGTGCCGAGACGTCGCTGCCTGCTCGCGACCGACGCTCTGCGGGGTACTCGAGCGAGAGCAGGACCGCGCCGCCTGACGCATTGCGCCTCGATTTTGCTCCAGGTCAAATGGACGACGCTCACATGAGTCGCATGACGCGGCGCCAAGCCACCGCCGCCGTCGTGGGCCGGTCGCCTCTGGCTGAAGGCCGCCGCTTCAACCCGGCGAATCCCCGGCGTGTTCTGCCGCGCTGCGATCATGGGGACGAGAGACCCCCCTCCAAGGATCATCACCCATCTGGCCGTACCTTGAATATGCGACGTGTAACCATGAGACAACACACCACATTTGGTCCCGTGCGCCGACCGCGTCGCTATGCTACACGGACGTCTCGGTAGGCAGAACGGGGGATGGCCGTGCTGAGACGTCATTCGCGCATAGTGGATGCCGCGTTGAGAATCTTCGATGTCCTGGTGCTGGCCGTGGCCCTGCCCACCGCCCGCAACCTGCGCGACACGATCACGAGGGACCCGGCCGGCTCCCTCTCCGTAGAGGACTACGCGTCCCTGCTCGCGGTGACGGTCCTCTGCTGGTTCGTCACGTCGTGGATGTTCGAGGTGTACGACGTCTACCGGACCCGGCCGATCAGCGTGGAGGTGTCGCGCATCGGCCGCGCGATGGCCGTTGCCGCGCTCGTCATCGGGGCCGGTGGGTACTTCGCGAAGCAGGAGGACGTCTCGCGCCTGTTCGTCGGCCTCTACTTCGCCGTCGCCTGCGTCCTCCTCGTCGCGAACCGGGTGGCCCTGCGAAGGTTCGCCCGCGCGGTGCGCCGGCGCGGCTACAACACCCGCCGCTTCGCCGTGGTGGGAACGGGCCCGCTCGCCGACGACGTCGTGGCGAGCATGGCGGAGCACCCGGAGTGGGGCTTCCAGTTCGCCGGCTACGTCCTGGAGAACAGGTGGCCGGAGGCGAGCAAGACACCCGTGCCGGGGCAGCTCACCTTCTCCGCCTGCGGCATGGAGGCCGGCAAGGCGCCGGGGTCACCCGGGGGACCGGTGCTGGGACATCTCAGCCGGCTCGGGGAGCTCCTCGAGCAGAACGTGCTCGACGAGGTCATCTTCGCGGTCTCGCGCGACCACCTGGACGTGATCCAGCCCGCGGTGAGGCTCTGCGAGGAGCAGGGCATCGAGGTGAAGATCTGCCTCAACTTCTTCCAGGCCGGGATCGGCCGGATGTCGATGGACGAGATCTCCGGGCTTCCCGCCCTGGCGTTCTCCACCACGCCCACGGACGAGGTGGCCCTGGTGCTGAAGCGGGCATTCGACATCGCGGCAAGTGCGGTCATGCTCATCCTGGTCGCCCCGCTGTTCGCGGTCGCGTCCATCGCCATCAAGCTCGACTCGCCGGGACCGGTCCTCTTCAGGCAGCGGCGGGTGGGGCTCCACGGTCGCGAGTTCGTCTTCTACAAGTTCCGAAGCATGTCCGCGGACGCCGAGGCGAAGCTCGAGTCCCTGCGCCAGTTCAACGAGGTGACCGGGCCGGTCTTCAAGATGAGGCAGGACCCGCGCGTCACCAGGGTCGGGAACTTCATCCGGCGCACCTCGATCGACGAGCTGCCCCAGTTCTGGAACGTGCTCAAGGGGGAGATGAGCGTCGTCGGGCCGCGCCCCCCGACCCCGAACGAGGTGCGCAAGTACAAGCCCTGGCAGCGGCGCCGCCTCAGCATGAAGCCGGGGATCACCTGCACCTGGCAGGTGAGCGGGCGCAGCGACATCGACTTCGACCGGTGGATGCAGCTCGACCTCGCCTACATCGACAACTGGTCGCTCTGGCACGACATGCAGATCTGCTTCAGGACCATCCCTGCCGTCCTCACCTCGCGCGGGGCGCACTGACGCGGGAGGGGGCACGCGGCATCGAAAGGGCCTGCGACTCGATGGGTCATCCGCCAGGCGCTGTCGCGCCCCGGTCGACTCCGGGGCCGACGGCGCCGGGCGGCGGGAGGTCCCAGTGTCGTCCTCCGTAGACTCGACCGATCCCTCGCGCTCAGGTCGAGATCTCGCGCCCGCCGGGCAAGGCGAAGTCGCGTCTTGTCCACGCGCCGCGGCCTTGCCCCGATCTCTGCCGCAGCCCTACTATCGACGCGTGAGGTTCAGTTGCGACCGGTGCGGCCAGAGGTACTTCAGCGTCGACGAGCCGGTACCCCATCAGCGTTACAGCGTCCCGTGCGTCGTCTGCGGCGGCGCGCTCCTCTTGAAGGGTGGCGATTTCCCGGCCCTGCCCACGGTCGCGATCGATCCAGCGGCCTATATCGGCCAGGAGGGTATCCCCGACGCGACCCTGGAGGAGCCTCTCGGTCTCGCGCTCGCCCCCGCGGCGCGGCCGGAGCCGCCGCTGGTTCCGCAGCAACCCCGCCCGAGGGGCGCGCAGCGCCCTCGCTCGCCGCCGGCCCGTGGTAGGGCCGCGCGTGCCGCCGGTGTCTTTGTCGCGACGGCAGGAGCGGGAATCCTGGTCTTCGCCGGAGTGCAGCGTCTCCTTTCCGCGCCCGGCCCTGCCCGCGCGCCCGTTGCGGACTCCGATTCCTCCAGGACCGTCCGGTCGGGCGCCTCAACCTCGCCACCCGAGTCGTCGTTGCCAAAGCCGGCGGCGGCCCTGCCAACCGCATCGCGGACTCCCACGGGCGCAGGGGAGGCAGCGCCGCGCGAGGGAGCCGTGCCGTCGGCTTCGAGTGTGCCATCCCCGCCTGCGCAGAAGCCGCCGTTCACGTCGCCAGGGCCAGGCCCTGCGGTTGCTCCAAAGGGCTCAGGGATGCCCATGCCCGCCACGACGGTCGCCGTCGGGCCTCTGGCTGCCCCTGCCGCCAGCCCGCCCCTGCAGACGCCCGCGTCCTCCCCGCGGCCGACCCCAGAGCGGGTGGCAGCGGCCGTCGCCGCCAAGCGGCTCGACTTCGACGCGTGCTTTCAGGAATCGCTGAGGGGCGAGCCAGATCTCCGGATCGGCCGCCGCACTCTTGATCTCAAGCTGAGCGTGATCCCCGAGGGAATCGTGACCCAGATCGAAATCGACGACCCCGTAATACAGAACGCGGCCCTCGGGACGTGCGTGCGAGGCGTCGTGCGCGGGCTCGTCTTCCCGATCTTCCAGGGCGAGCCCGTCCAGATGCGGGTCCCGCTCACGCTGGGGGGCGAGTAGCCCGCCACCTCAGCGCGTTCAGGTTCCTCGATGCGCCCTCACTCGGCGGCAGCCTGGGCGGGTGCTTCGTCCCACGATCGCGTCGCTAGACAGCGGGGCCGGAACCTATAGGATCGAGAGCCTCCCCTTTGCCCCTAACGGTGCGACCGTGAAGCCGTCCAAGCCTGCGCTCCGAGTGGCCGCTCTGCTGGCGCTGGTCAGCTGCAAGTCGGTGGGCGAGTACGTATGGGTCGATAGCCTGCCCCCGTCGCCCAAGCCCACCGAGTCCGAGTACGTCATTGGTGCCGGCGACGTCCTCGGCGTCCGCGTCTGGAACCAGGACGCAATCTCGGCCAAGGTCCGCGTGCGCCCTGACGGCAAGATCTCGTTGCCTCTCGTCAACGACGTCGAGGCGGCCCGGCTCACGCCGCTCGCCCTGTCGAGGCGCCTCGAGTTGCGTCTCAAGGATTTCGTGGTGAACCCACTCGTGACCGTGGTCCTCGAGGAGCGGAGGTTGATCCAGGTGATCGTCCTCGGCGAGGTGACCAAGCGGGGAAGCTTCGATCTGGAGCGGGGCTCCGGGGTGCTGCAGGCGCTCGCCGTAGCCGGCGGGATGACCGAGAACGCCCGCAGCGATCAGATATTCGTCACCCGTAGTCCGGCGGCGGGCGGTGAGGGGAAGCCCCAGCGAATCCGCTTCGACTACGACGCCCTGACGCGGGGGACTGGGCGAGGAGCGACGTTCCGCCTCGAGCAGGGCGACGTCATCGTCGTCGAATGATCGTGGGGCGTGACTTCGCCAACCCGACCGGCTCGCAGGCGCGTGGATAGCCATGCTCGGCGCGTGCGCGGCCCTCGTGGCCTCGGTTGCACTGGGCGCGAGCGGGCTGCGGTACGACGTGGGAGCCACGGCGCAGGTCAGCTACACGACCGACTGGGAGACCATCGCTCCCCTACGAAGCACGCAGCTGGAGCTCGTACCGCGGCTCGGTCTTTCTTATGGCGAGCGCAGCTTCGACCTCAGCCTCACCTACGATCCACAGATCCTCACGGAAGTGTCCTGGCTCCCATCGGTGCTTCACCGAGCGATCGTCTCTTTCGACCTGCGAGCCGCCCGAGCGGTCAGGCTCGCGGCCCAGGTCAACGCGAGCTATGGGACCAACAGCTTCCGCTATCAGTCGGTGAGCCTGCCGCCGCCGAGTGGCACGCCAGGGACGGCACCTGGCTCCACCGGCGGTGCCGAGCCTTCCACGCCACCACCCCCGTCGCCCCCGCCGGCGACCGGGCCATCGCAGACGGTCCAGCCGGTGCCCATCGCCGCGAGGGCGACTTACATCCAGACGAACGCGGGCCTCGGACTGGAGATAGGGGGGGGCCGAGGCTTCGGAATGAAGGCAATCCTGTCCTACACGGTGCAGGGCGGCACCGATGCGGCGTCGCGCCTGGCGGTGCCATTCCAGAGAGGCCCCACGGTCGGCGTCGAGGTGGACTACCGCCTGGCACCCGGCCACGCGCTGGCGACGAACCTCTCCGGCTCCTACTACACCTTCCTGGCCGAGCCGCCCGCGTCCTTCGCCCCCGACGCCTGGACCTCGCAGCTGCTGGAGGCCTGGAAGTACTCCCTGAGCCGCAGCAGCACCCTCCAGTTCGGCCTTGGCGTCGGCGCATCGGGCAACGCGACGGGGTTTCCCCACCTCGTCGTCAAGGACGTCACTCCAGTGGCCGACATGGCCCTGGAGCTCGGGAACAGGCTGCGACTGACCGCGGGTTACCGCCCGTTCGTGGATTTCACCACTGGTCTTAGCTCGAGACGAGTGGATGTCTACGGGAGCATGGCGCTCCCGCTTTCCACCTCGTGGAGCCTCGTCGCCAGCGGGGGCGCGGCGGAGATCGTGACCGGGCCGCAACGCGACCAGATCACGGCATCGGCCCAGGTCGTCGCGAGTGCGCGCCTGGTGCGGGCGCTGCGGGCCTTCGGGGGCCTCACCGGCCTGTGGCAGCGGGCTGGCCCCGACTACCCGGCAGCCGCGCTGCGGCAGGTCGGCCTGGTCATCGGCGTCGATTTCTACCAGGGTGGCCGGCTGTAGAGCCGCCGCGATCGCCCAACACGGGCTGGCACCTCAGGTGAAGAAGTACCGCCGCAGGCGATCGAGGATGCGCTCGCTCGCGTGCCCGTCACCGTAGGGGTTCTTCGCGGTGGCCATCGCCCGGTAGGCGATCGGATCCGTCAGCAATCGGGTCGCGTGCTCGACGATGGCAGCGGCTCGGGCGCCCGTCAGGAGCGCCGTCCCCGCCTCCACTCCTTCCGGGCGCTCGGTGGTGTCCCGCATGACCAGCACGGGCTTTCCCAGGGAGGGCGCCTCCTCCTGGACGCCCCCCGAATCCGTGAGCACCAGGCGGCACCTGGACATCAGCGCGACGAAGTTCCTGTAGCCTTGCGGTGGGACGAGCCGCACGTTCGGCAGGGACCCGAGGAGCCGCGTCACGTGGTGGTGAACGTTGGGATTCAGGTGCACCGGGTAGACGAAGCAGTGATCTCGGAATCGCCGCGCCAGGGTCGCGATGGCCTCGCAGATCTGCTCGAAGCCCTCGCCGAAGTTCTCGCGCCGGTGCCCGGTGATCAGGACCAGGGGGGCCCCGGAGCCGCCGTCGCCGAGCAGGGCGTCTGTTTCTCGGGCGATCTCCGCGCGCACCTCGTCGCTCGCCTGGACGCGGAGCTCCATGAGCAGCGCGTCGATGACGGTGTTGCCGGTCACCGCGATCGTCTCGTCGGCGACGCCCTCGCGCAGGAGCGCCTTCCGCGCCGACTCGGTTGGGGCGAAGTGAAGCGAGACGACCGGGGTGGCGAGCCGCCGGTTCACCTCCTCGGGGAAAGGAGACCAGATGTTCCCCGTCCGCAGCCCTGCCTCGACGTGTCCGATGGGGATGCGCCGGTAGAAGCACGCCAGGGCGGATGCGAGGACGGTCGTCGTGTCGCCTTGCACGAGCGCCATGTCCGGGTGTGCGGCCTCAAGCCAGCCGTCGATGGCTTCCAGCAAGCGGGACGTCAGGCCGGCGAGGGTCTGGTTTGGACGCATGACGTCGAGGTCGGCATCCACCGTGAATCCGAACTGGTCCGCGACCTGGCGGAACATCTCCTTGTGCTGGCCGGTGGCGACGATCGTGCACCCGAATTCGGGCGACGCGCGCAGCGCGGCCACGACCGGGGCGAGCTTGATGGCCTCCGGGCGGGTGCCCATGAACACCAGGATGCTCTTCCTCTTGCTCATCGGCATGGCGCGGCCAGGCTTCCCGGCCGTGAGCCCCCATGCGCGCGACGCCTCACTTCGAGCCCTGGGGGGCGAGCGGTCGTCCGAGGCGCCTGGCCGCGATCGCGCGACCTGCGAGCCAGAGGAACTCGCCATTCGTGACGAGGTATCGCTTCCACATCTTGCGAGGCTCCATGGCGAGCCGCCAGGACCACTCCAGCCCCGCGGACTGCACCCAGCGTGGCGCTCGCCGGACGAACCCCGTCAGGACGTCGAAGCTGCCGCCGACGCCCATGACGACGGGAACGTTCAACTGCTCGCGATATCGCTCGCACCAGGTCTCCTTGAACGGGGTGGGCATGCCGACGAACAGGAGGTGCGGGGCAGCCTGCCGAATCTCCTCCGCGATCGCTGCATGTTCGTCAGGCGAGAAGTATCCGTCTCGCCAGCCAACCACCCGCAGACCGGGATACGCTCGCGCGCAGTCGTCCGCCAGCTTCGAGACGACCTCGCGTCGCGCTCCGAGGAAATAGGCTCCGAGCCCGTGCTCGGATCCCGCAGCCAGGAGCCGGGCCATGAGGTCGACACCCGTGACCCGCTCCGGAAAGGGAACGCCCGCGAGCCGGGAGGCCCAGACGACCGACATGCCATCGGGTACGACCAGGTCCCCGGCAAGGCATGCCTCGCGCAGGTCCGGGTCGCGCCGCATCATACAGATGATCGAGGCATTCGCGGTGATGATCGTGTGTGGCGCACGTGAGTCGCGGCACCACGAGAGGCAGTGCGCCAGTGCGGCGTCCATCGAGAGCCCGTCGAACGGCAGGCCAAGAAACTCAGTTCGCGTGCCGCGATCCAATGTCGCCTCCAGCCGGCCGGCTCCGGCGATTCGCTCCCTGCCAGGCATGTGCCTGCTGCGCGGTCACCCTGGCCGTGGCTGCCCTCTTGCCCATCAGGAGGCACAAGAGCTGGTACTTCCGCAGGAACCTCCGGAACTCGGTGTCGCCGTACCGCGGGACCCGCCTCAAGGCGCTCGAGACATACCCCCAGAGCATGGCCGCGCTTCCGACGACGGCCGGGTGCTTTGGAAGGCGATAGATCGCGCTGGCGAGGTAGTAGAGCGGCGATGTGCCCATGAAGTACTGGCCGAAGCCCGCGCGCACGCGTCCGGTCCAGATGCCTTTCTGGCTGGCACCCTGAGGCCGAAGGTGGAGGAAGCGCAGCTCATCCATGCCCACGCTCTCCGCGATCCAGCCGAGCATGCGGGCGCGGTGACAGTCGATGCCGTCCCACATCACCTGTCGCACGAACCCCCCGATGTCCCGGAAGCAGCTCACGCGGTAGAACTTCGTCATCCCCACGGACATCTCGTCGCCGCACGCTTCCGCGACGAGCTTCCCGCTCTTGGGATGGACGAACCAGGGCTTGCCGGAGCACGTCCCCAGCCTCGGCTCCCCCTCCATGCGGAGTATCAGCGCCTCGAAGTAGCGGGGCGGGAGATCCAGGTCCACGTCCAGCTTGCACAGGTAGTCGAAGTCGTCGAGGGTCACGGTGTCGAGGCCGGCGTAGAAGGCCTCGATGACGCCCGGCCCCACCCTTCGCGCGCCCCGGTCCGGGCGGTTGACGACACGCAGGAACGGGAGCTTCCGGAGATACTCCTCGAGGATCCTCGGCGTGTCGTCGGTGGAGCCGTCGTCGACGACGACCCAGAGCGCCGGCGGAACGGTCTGCGCCGCCACGCTGTCCAGCGTGCGGCGCAGGTACCGCGCCTCGTCCCGGCACGGTGACACAAGGAGGTAGCTTCGTCGGGCTTCCACGGGGCGAGCCGTCGGCTCTCAGAGCGTTGACATACCCTCGAACGCGTCGGGCGTCGATTCCCAGGAGGCAGGGACATCCCGTCGGGTCGCGCGCGCCCTCCGCATCCCGCTAGGACGGCCAAGTGGGTACGTAGACCACGACGTGCACGAGCGTCAGGTACGCGATGTACAGGGCGTTGAAGAGCAGCAGCAGCAGCAGCATCCGCTTCATGCCCTTCCTGGGGTCCAGTTCCCGGGAGGCGATCGCCGGTATCACCATCGATGCGATGAGTACCGAAATGAGGAGGAGAGATTTCATGGAGCTACCCGTCGAGCGCGATCGGAGACGACCGATTCGCCGACCTGGGGAGTACCTCGCCTCGCCCACGAGCGCACCAAATACAAATTGTAGAGCGTCGCCGCCTGCCAGTCGACGTCGATCTCGTTGGTGGACCAACTGTCGTTGTCCGTGTAACGCCCGTCGAGCGGTGTCGACGCATCGCGGGGCATCGCCGGGTCGCCCCAGTAGCCCCAGATGGCCACGGGCCTGGCGCGCGGATTGGAGGCGTCGGCCGGCTCAGGCGCCTCGACCGGGCCGCCCGCCACCATTCCTGGAAACAGGAAAGGCCTCGCCCGGAGCGTAGCCAGCCAGTGATGGAAGGCGCGCTGGCGGCCGTTGGTGACGCCCCGCAGGCCGCTGATGTAGCAGAGCAGATTGAAGTTCCTGCCGAGTGCGTAGTTCACGTTCGCCACCACTTGTTCGCAGTCCGCCGCCGCGGCGACCGGGTCCTCGAGGCACGCCTTCGCGCTGAAGGCGCCCGTCCGCTCGAAACCAGCCGCGATCGAGCCCCAGAAGTAAAGCCCGGCCCACTCGAAGGGGTGCGCGCCCGCGTCGGTCCGTGCTGCCCTCGCGTTCGTTCGCAGGCGCTCCCGGATGGCCTTCTTCCGCGCCGGAGTTCCCGCCTGCGCCCGCAAGTACATGAGCGCAGCGTAGACATTCGAGCGGAGGAAGCTCGGATCGTTCCAGGGATCCTCGTAGCTCGCCTCGAAATCATCGCGGAAACGACCCTCTCCCGTTGCCAACAGCATCCCGGCGGCCGCATACATCCGTACGTCTCGTCCCACCCGAGCGTCAGCATCCTGTCGCATCGCCGGACAGGTGGGGCCGTCGGAGTTCTCGCCGGGGCGCGCCTCCAGGTAGCGGTACCCCTCTCGTGCAGCGCCGAGGCACCGAGCGGCGAAGTCCGCGTCGTAGCCGCGGAACACGGCGGAGGCGTAGGCCAGGGTTCCCACGGCCCTCGCCGTGGACACCGTGCCGGCCTCGCCCGATCGATACGTCGGCATGCGGTCGGGCGCGTTCGTCCCGTAGGGACCGTAGCGCCCCTGGCAGGTCGTGTTGCGGAACCCGCCGGAGGGCTCCTGGACCGACAGCATCCACTCGAGCCCCCACCGCGCCTCGTCGAGGAGGTCCGGAACGCCGTTTCCCGATTCCGGGATGTTCATGTCATCCTCGCTCGGCAAGAAGTCGCTGTAGGCCTCGAGAAGCCAGAAGAGCGCGCTCACCGCCGAGGCGTTGTAGATGGAATAGTCCCCGGCGTCGTGCCAGCCCTTGCGCTCGCCGGGCGGGGCCTTGTCGGCGTCGCTGGGATGGGTCCACGGCCCCTCGGCGTGGGCCGCATCGATGGCGGTGAAGGCGCGCTGGAAGTACAGGGCCCTCTGCACGGCTCGCACGGGATCGTCGAAGACATCGGCCCGGACGTCGAAGGGATGGCTCGAGAGGCCGTTGTCGGCGAGGATGCGGTACCGACCCTCGGATCGCAACGCTGTGAAGTCGCCGATCCAGACGGTGTCGATGGATCCGAGCACCCTCGTGCGCATGGGTTGCGCCGGTGGGCCGCCCTCGAACGCCACCGAGCCGTCTTCCTCGCGGATCACGCGGAACGCCCCGAATCTGCGCGGCGAGGTGAACCGCTTCGGCATCGTGGGTGCGTACCCGACCTGCGAGGCGGCCAGGCGTGCAAAGGGCGGCTCGCCCGACCTCGCCGCGGCTCGCTCTATCAGGCGAGGGTAGGCGAGCGCTGACTTCGCAGCCGTCTTGAGGATCGCGACGAGTTGTGGATACCGGGCCCCGGCGATCACCGCGCCTGCGAAGACCACGGCTCCGGAGACGATCAGGATGCGCCTGAACCCAGCCGGGCGTCTCATATCTCGATCATCGCCCGGGAAGGGCCCGGCCGGGGCGCAAGCGGTACCTTCTCATACGCGTCACAGGTAAACGCGGTGCCTGTCACACCATCGGATCAGCACGTAGAGCGCCCACACCCGCGACCAGTACAATCCCGGGGCGCCGTCCAGGAACGCCCTCCACAGGCGCTCCACTGCGCGGGGCTCCAGGCCGACTGGCTTCACGGTCAGCGGATCGCGCAACGTGTCGTCCATTGCCTTCCGAAGCCCGCTCCGGAGCCAGCGATCGAAGGGCAGCACGAAGCCGCTCTTGGGCCGGTCGAACAGCGCAGGGTCCAGGCCGCGCAACCCGATCCGCCGCAGGATGGCCTTCCTGCCCAGGGGTCGGTACCTCCGCGCGTCCGCCATGCGATCCACGGTCTCGAAGAGGACCTGATCGACGAGCGGCACCCGCTGCTCGATCGACGCCGCCATGCTCGCCGCATCGCTGTCGCGCAGGAGGCGCTCGCCGAGGAAGAGACGCTGCTCCAGGACGCTGATGGTCGAGAGCGGGGTACGGGACCGTGTCTCCGAGGCCAAACGCTGGCGCATGGCAGGGGTGACCCCGTCCACCAGGGCGTCCGCCAGCCCCGGCGCGAGCAGTTCCCGCTGGAATTCCGGGAGGAACAGCGCATAGGCGAGCTGGTAGAGCGCATGCAGGTCGTCGCCGCGCTCGACCATCTCCGGGAGCTTCGCCCAGCGAGTCTGCGGGGGAATCGCGCCCCCGGCCCGCCGGAGCGGCGCGGTTCCGGCGCGCGCGGCGGCCACCAGCAGGCTTCTCGGCACCCACCGGAGCCTTCGCGACCACCGATGGAGCACGGGCAGGTCCCGGAACGAGGAGTAACCCGCGAAGAGCTCGTCACCCCCGGTTCCCGCGAGCGCGACCGTGAAGCCCGCCTCCCGGATCGCGCGAGACATGTAGTAGGAGTTCAGCGCATCGAACGTCGGCTGATCGAGGCCGTCCAGCGCGGCCTCGAGGTGCCCGACGAAGTCGCCCTCGGTGAGCACGACCTCCTGGTGCTGCGTGCCGATGGCGGCCGCAATCTTCCGGGCGAAGGGGCCCTCGTTGAGCTCCTGCTCCTCGAACGACA
>Ga0153915_10001171_pt1 | contig 24202 bp, 22 predicted proteins | sample Opewatmetagenome_2_FD_107003 | JGI IMG/M metagenome (GOLD analysis project Ga0153915, IMG submission 107003) | Freshwater wetland microbial communities from Ohio, USA - Open water 3 Core 3 Depth 3 metaG | ecosystem: Environmental > Aquatic > Freshwater > Wetlands | place: USA: Ohio, Lake Erie...
GCCACCAGCGGCATAGCTAAATACCTTGTCAATACAGGCTCCACTCCATCCTCTTCGGATTGGACCTCCACCTCCGCTTCCACTGACAAGATCACCTCCGGTACACTAGCCGGCACGGAAGGTTCTTCTACTGTGACCGTCTGGGTCAAGGACGTTGCGGGCAACGTCGGTTCAAGCACCGACACCATCACCCTAGACACCGCAGCACCATCGATCACCTCTGTGACAGTTGCCCAAACAGCCACAGGAAATAATGTGCAAATCACGGCAGTTATTGTAGAAAATGGAACAGGAGTCAGCACTGTAAACTACGGAACTGTCTATGGCACATATGGTAGTACTGGTGATATTTCTAGCAAATCCGCGACCGACCTAATCGCAGTCCTCGGTACCTATGGGTCTTCCAAGCCTCTTTATTATTTCCAATTAGTGGACGGTGCATCTAAAACAAGCACAATAACCAAGCTGGCATGGAATACCACTACATCGGTGTATGATGTCACATTAGCTGCCTCCTCCTCCCGTACCGGTACCGCCTCCATCCCCGTGATCCAGAAGACATCCACGACTGCCTCGTCCTCCACCTCCTCCAGCAGCCGCGGCGCCTACGCCACCACGGCCGCGACGGAAGCCGCGGCCAGGAGCGCAGCGGCCGCCCTGGCGGCATCGAACAGTGGGACCACTCCGTCCAGCACGGACATGCGCCTTGCCGCAAGGTCCTCTTCGGGCACGATGGCCGTCCCGACGAACGTGAACAAGGAAACTCTCGCAAGAAGGGCCAACTGGGCGACTTCCGCGCCGATCAAGATCGCTCCCGCGCAGAAGACATCTGCTTCGGCTGGGACGGACGCCACGGCCAGGAACGCACAAGCGCCGGCCGCGGTTCCGCTCAGGGCACCCTCCGCGACTCCCGTGAAATCGGCTGATCCGCAGCCAAAGCCCGAAGTGGTGACCAGGGAGGATCCGGCCACGAATGCTCCTCCCCTGACCGCTACGGCCCCGGTACAGGCCGCAACGGCGCCGGTATCCGCGGTTCCGTCGGCTTCCCCTGCGGCAGCGGGCTCTACGGGTTCTGCGCCGCAACCCGCCCCCCAGCGCACCCCGCAGCCGGTTCAGACGGACCTCTGGACAGTCCAGTCTTGCTGGAAGGTCAAGGAGGAAGAGGCGAGTGGATCGGAAGAGGAATAGAACGCATCGAGAACAGAAAGGGGCAGCCTGAGCTGCCCCTTTTTTGGTTGTCCGCCTGCTCCTATCCTACACCCTGAGGATCAGCCGGGTTTCCGTGTTTTCCTTGGCGCCTTTATCATATACCCGTAGTTCCAGCCCCAGTCCCATGCCGTCCAGATATTGGATCAGCGTGGAGAGCTTGATGTCTTTGCGCTTCTCCAGCTTGGAGATTGAGGTCTGGCTGAACTTTTTCATATCCGCCTGTTTCATCCCCTTGCTCTCTCGTAACCTGGCCAGACTCATGTTGGGCATGGAACAAGGGATCTGATCCGCATCCATCGCGGCTCTATCCTTCTTCATCGTGGCGTGTCCCCCCATTAATAATATGCACTTAATTTCATATGTCGTCAAGTGCATTATTTGGAGATGACGCTGGAGGCGACCGGGGCGTAACTGGAGCACTTGTGCCGCGGCTACAGGATCGCCGTGGCTGAGGGCGGGGAGCCGGCACCAGAGGAGCGCTGCGTCAGCCAGCGGATCCTGCCGGGCGGGATGGTGAAGATTGAGCTGGGGCTTTCACCCGACGAGGCGGACCTGATCCTGCGCGCCATCCATCGTGCCCAAGAGGATGCGTCAGTAGCTACCCCTGAGGCGCACGCAGAGCCGATGACGCCCCCCGAGGATGTTTCCGTGGAACGGGCGGAGATCGCTTCCAGGTCATCGTCCATTTGGATCAGGATGTTCTCGGACCGGACGGCACGCATATTTGCCGCGGAAACGCTGCGGAGGGTGGCATGCGATTGCGGGCTGGCGGTCGACGCGTTGCTGGCGGTGGGGTAACGGCGAAGACATGCCAGAGCGGTGCAGACGGGCGTGATTGTAACCGTGGAAAGCTCAGGATCTTTCTGAACTCCTCCGGTTGACGGGCAATAAAAAAGGGGGCATGGGATCCGCTCCCATGCCCCCCGTATCGCGATCGCCAAACAGCGGTCACTTCACGAGCATCGTGTCCTTGATCAGGCCCGCCACGTCGGAACCCGGGGCCACCGCAATGCCCTTGTTCCAGGAGTCCTTGGCGGCCGGCTCATCCCCCTGGGCCCTGCTGCAGAGTCCGATCAGGAGCCAGGCCTGCTGGATGGTATCCGGAGCCGACGCGGGACCGGTCAGCTTCTTCAGCACGTCCACGGCCTCCGGGAAGGAGTAGCCTTCCATGAGCAGCTGCGCCTTCATCAGGAGGATGTTGGAGTAGAACTTGGAGGAAGGTTCCGGCTCCCTGGAGGATACGGCCTTCCAGGCCTTGGCGGTCTCGCCCTGGGAATAGTTGGCGGACGCGAGCAGGAAGGAAACCTCCTCCGCCTCCGCATCGGAAAGCCCTTCCGCCTGGGTCTGTTCAAGGAGCTTCACGGCCTCCGCGAACTTCTCCTGGGTGAAGTAGGTCTTCACCTGGGTCCTGACTTCCTCGAGCTCGTCGACCCAGAGGGTCTCCTTGGGCTTCGCGGCCTCGGAAGCGCGCACTCCACCAAGCGTCCCGGTCTTCTGGGCCTTGGCGCTGGTCCCCGTCAATGCAAGGGCGGTCTTCCCGAGCGTCGAAGCCACGCCGGACTTCGCGGACTTGGTGTTCTTGGAAAGGATGTCCGCCACGGAGAAGGATCCCGGAGTGAGGAAGGAGAGGGTGACTCCGGCCCTGGATAGCTGCATGGAGCTGTCCTTCGAGACGCGTACCATGGCGTCCGCGGCCACTGTGTCCCCGATATCGAGCGCCTTCCACTTGGAGGCGACCATCAGCTCCACGGAACCGTCGAGGTAGACGACGGAAAAGTCAGCGCCCTGGGCCATGCCGAACGCGGCGGTAAACAGGACGAGAACGCAAGCAAGAAAAGTCGTGACGAAACGTCGATTGTGTATCATATCCCCCTCACCTTTCAACACTGAACTATACCACAGATCGGAGCGTATTCCAGAGTTCCTCTGATAAAAACATCGGAAAGATACATGCTATTGTAAAATGGGCGTAAAAAACCCATCCTGCGAGGATGGGTTTGACATGCAGGAGAGAAGAAGGATCATGCCTTGAAATCGCTGGGCTTCCTTCCCTGCTTCTTGCACTTCTCGCACTCCGCGACGTTGCGCAGCTTTCCGTTGTTGAAAACCTGCTTCTGCTTGATCTCGCCTCCGCAGCCGCAGAAAAACTTCTGCGTCAAAACGCCGCCGGTCCTCGCGTTCTTGCTGATCTGTTCGGCCATGGTCATTACCCCTTTCTCCGGCCAACGGCCGGTTCTTATCGCTCCGGCAACGCCGGTTCGCCTTGAGTTCCTAAAATGGATGGGTTCTGTTTTGAATCAGGGCACAATGTATCGCAGCGGGAAAAAAAGTCAAGGTTTCCAGACCGATTTCCCCTTGCCAGGACGGCGTTCCATGGGCGATCCTGACGTGCATGATCCACTGGGAAAAATACCGCGCCGTCCTCTTCGATGCCGACGATACCCTCTTCGATTTCAACGGCGCGGAAGCCGAGGCATTCCACGGCCTCGCGGTGTCCATCGGGCTGCAGGTCCCATTGGAGGAGGCCTATGCGGCGTATCGGTGCGCCAATGCGCAGGCATGGAGGGATCTGGAGGCGGGGCTTCTGGATTTCGCTTCCCTGAAGGTGGCCCGATTCCAGGCCCTGTTCTCGAGGCTTGGCGTAGAGCGTGATGCCGTGGAGGCCTCCCGGACCTACCTCGCCCTTCTCGCGCGGTCGGCGCGGCTGTTACCCGGGGCCAGGGAGGTGCTGGAGAGCCTTTCAGGCAGGCTGCCGCTCGCCCTGGTGACAAACGGGCTTCGCGAGGTCCAGCGGGGCCGCATTGAAGGCCAGGGCCTGGAGCCCTTCTTCCGCTGCATCCTGATCTCGGAGGAGATCGGCATCGCCAAGCCGGACCCTGCCTTCTTCCGGGAAGCGTGCCGCAGGCTCGAGGTCGAACCCGCGGCGGCGCTCTGCGTCGGCGACAATCCCGTCGCGGACATCCGGGGCGCCATGGATGCGGGCCTGGATGCCTGCTGGTGCGATTTCCATGGCCGGGACTACCCTCCCACGCTGCCCCGGCCCACATGCGTCATCCACGGCCTCTCGGAGCTACTTTAACAAAAATTAACGCCCCGGACGCTTCCATTTTTCGGTTTCTTCGGTATAATCACGAGTCCGGGTACCCCGCTTCCGGGGGAACCCTCCGAGCGAAGACGTAATGCATTTCTCTAGAAAGGAGAATGACGTGATAGAGGTCGATAATGTCACGAAACGGTACGGCCAGCGCCTCGCCGTCGACCACCTCAACTTCACGGTCAACAAGGGAGAGATCCTCGGTTTCCTCGGCCCCAATGGCGCGGGGAAATCGACCACGATGAACATCATCACCGGCTACCTCTCCGCCACGGACGGAACGGTGCGCGTGGACGGCCATGACATCCTCGCGGAACCGGAAGCGGTGAAACGCAACATCGGCTACATGCCGGAGCTGCCCCCCCTGTACATGGACATGACCGTTGAGGACTACCTGGCCTTCGTCTGCGAGATCAAGAAGGTCCCGCGCCCGGAACAGAAGAAGGATCGGGAGCGCGCCATGGATCTCCTGAAGATCACGGACGTACGCGGCCGCATGATCAAGAACCTTTCCAAGGGCTACAAGCAGCGCGTGGGCATCGCGCAGGCCGTCATCGGCACCCCGCCCGTGCTCATCCTGGACGAGCCGACCATCGGCCTCGATCCCCAGCAGATCATCGAGACCCGCAACCTCATCCGGGGCCTGGGCAAGGAGCATACGATCATCCTCTCCTCCCACATCCTTCCGGAGGTCTCCGCGGTCTGCGACCGGGTGCTCATCATCAACAAGGGCAAGATCGTGGCAAGCGACACCCCGGAGAACCTCTCCCGGGGCATCGTGGGGGAAAACCGGATCACCCTCCGGGTGAAGGGCGCCGAGGCCGACGTGCTGGCCGCCATCCGCTCCGTCCCCGACGTCACGAATGCCCAGGTGCAGGGATTGCGGGAAGCCGGCACGGTGGACGTGCTTGTGGAGGCCCGCAAGGACCGCGACATCCGGGAGCCGCTCTTCCTGTCCCTGTGCGGGGCGTCGCTTCCCATCCTCATGATGAAGACGATGGACCTCACCCTGGAGGACATCTTCCTCAACCTCACCACGGAAGAAAAGGAGGTCCAGTAAGATGTTTGCCGTATTCAAACGAGAGCTGAACGCGTACTTCCAGACGCCCATCGGCTACGTGTTCATGGGCTTCTTCATCCTGCTTTCCGGCATCTTCGCCGCGATCACGAATTTCATCGGCGGAAACCCCAACTTCACGGGCGTGCTGGGAAGCATCACGTTCATCTTCCTCATCGTGGTCCCCGTGCTCACGATGCGCCTCCTCTCCGAGGAGACCCGCCAGAAGACGGATCAGCTCCTGATCACCAGCCCCCTGTCCATCACGGGCATGATCCTCGGCAAGTATCTGGCCGCGGTCACGGTGTTCGTCATCACGCTTGCCGTCACGGCTGTCTACCCCATCATCATGAGCTTCTTCGCGCTGGGGGGACTGGCCGGCTGGGAGATCCTGGGCGGCTACATCGGCTTCCTCCTCCTGGGGGCTTCCTTCATCGCGGTGGGACTCTTCATGTCCTCCCTGACGGACAACCAGTTCATCGCCGCAGTGACCACCTTCGGCGCCCTGCTGCTCCTCTGGATCCTGGACTGGGTCACGAACAGCCTGCCCACGGACGCCGTCGCGGGCCTCGTGTTCCTCGGCATCTGCGCCGCGGGCCTGGCGCTTTTGGTCTGGTTCACGACCAAGAACGTCTTCGCGGCCGTCGGAACGGCGCTGGTCGCGGCGGCGGCCGTCCTGCTCGGCTGGTTGTTCCAGAAATCGTTCTTCGAGGGCGTCATCGTGAGGGTTCTCCAGTGGTTCTCCCTCCTGAAGCGGTACAACGACTTCAACCTGGGCGTTCTCAGCCTGAGCCCGATCGTCTATTACCTCTCGTTCTGCGCGGCGTTCGTCTTCCTCACCGTCCGCATGATCGAGAAACGTCGGTGGATATAAGGAGGCGGACGTGAAGAAGATTGGCCTTCGCGAATCGTTCCAGAGCAGGAAATTCCGCTATGGCGGCTATGCCACCCTCCTGGTGGTCATCGCCATGGCCATCGTCATCGCCATCAACGTGCTGGTGGACCTGATCCCGCTGCGCCTGGACCTGACCCAGAACCAGCTGTATTCCATCTCGGACCAGACCAAGCAGGTCCTCACCAAGTTGAAGTCGGAAGTCACCGTCGCCTCCATCACCAAGGTCGGGCAGGAAAACACCATGGTGAAGGAGATCCTGGCCAAGTACACGGCGGCCAGCAAGAAGGTGAAGCTGATCAGCGTGGATCCGGAACGCAATCCGGGCTGGTCCAAGAAGTACGACAAGAACGGCACCGGCCTCAGGGAAGGGACCCTGGTGGTCATCTGCGGGGAGAAATTCAAGACCATCGAACAATGGGATTTCTACGACTACTCCCAGCAGGACCAGAACTCCCAGCCCCAGGCGAGTTCCCTCAAGGTGGAACAGCGCCTGACCTCCGCCATCCAGTTCGTGACCGCGGACAGGAACACGACGGTCTACAACCTTCAGGGTCACGGGGAGGAGAGCCTGGGCAGCTCCAACCTGCTCACCCCCATCGAGAACGAGAATTACGCCACCAAGGACCTGACCCTGCTCACCATCGGCGCGATCCCGGCGGACGCGGACATCCTCATCGTCCTCTCCCCCAAGAGCGACCTCACGCAGGAAGATGCGGAGAAGGTGCGCAACTACCTGAAGGCGGGCGGGCGGATGGTCATCGCCATGGACCTCGTCGAGAAGACGTTCCCCAACTTCCAGGAAGTGCTTTCCGGCTACGGCGTGCGGGTGGACCCCGTCCTGGCCGTGGAAGGGGACAACAAGCATTACGTGTCCCTGCCCCTGTACCTGGTTCCCAACCTGGAATCCCATGACATCCTTTCGCCCCTGAGCTCCCAGGAGATGCAGGTGCTGTTCCCCAACAGCCAGACCCTCAGCATCCTGGACCTTAAGAAGAAGAGCCTGAAGCACGAGGCGCTTCTCAAGACATCCGAGAACTCCTGGGCCAAGTCCGACTGGAAGACCATGAAGACCTACGCCAAGGAGAAGAACGACGCGGAAGGGCCCCTGACCCTGGCCATGGCCATCACGGATCCCGCCGCGGACCCCGCCAAGGGCAAGGATACCAAGCTGGTGGTCTTCGCCTCCTCGGCATTCCTCAGCGCCATCGATTCGGCGCCGGGCAACCAGGACCTGTTCATGAACAGCCTGAGCTGGCTGAGCGAGAAGAAGGAAGACATCACGATCCGCGCCAAGAACCTCATGCAGTTCCGCCTCCGGTTCACGGAGTTCCAGAGCCTGCTGTTCTCCGGCATCATCGTGATCCTGATGCCCCTCCTGGTCTTCGGCCTGGGCCTTGCGACCTGGCTGCGCCGAAGGCACCTGTAGGAGCGCGTCATGAAGCGCAAATGGACACTCATCGCCGTCTCCGCCGCCCTGATCCTCGTGGTCGGGGCGGCTCTTCTGATCAAGTACCTGCCCAATAAGGAACCGAAGGCGCCGACGGACGCGGACAAGCCGGAGCTCTCCCGCGTGGACAAGGAAAAGCTCCTGAAGATCGACCTGAAGAACGCCTCCGGCAGCCTCGTGCTCGAGAAGAAGGACAAGACATGGTCCCTTGTCCCGCCGCAGGCCTTCCCCCTGAGCGAATCCAGCCTGGACGACCTGGCGTACAGCTTCGCCAGCCTATATGCGGAACGGGTCGTGGATGAGGCGCCCAAGGACCTCGCGCAGTACGGCCTGGCCACGCCCAAGGCCGTGGCGGTGGGTACCTTCGAGGGCGGGATCGTGAAGACCTTCCTCGTCGGGGACAAGACGCCCTCGGGCGACACCTATTACCTCATGGTGAAGGACGATCCGAAGGTCTACACGGTCTGGATGAACCACGGAGAGCACTTCAACTGGACGGCCAGGGACCTGCGGGAAAAGAAGCTGCCCGTCCTCAACGCGGAAGAGATCTCCTACATGCTCCTCACCAAGGACGGAGCCACCATGGAGATCAAGGAGAAGACTTCCGGAGAAACGAGCTCCTACCAGTACGGCTTCTCCAAGTACATGATGACCCGTCCGTACAAGTTCACCCGCGGGGTCGACGGGGAAAAGATCGATCCCATCCTCAAGGGGATCCCCGGGATCGTCATCGACGACTTCGTCGACGACGCGCCCAAGAGCCTGGCGGCCTACGGCCTGGACAGGCCATGGGCGGACATCCTCGCGAGGGACAAGTCGATCACCTTCCACGTGCTGCTCGGCGCCAAGAACGCGGACCGCTACTACTTCAAGCTGGCGGACGCCCCGAACGTATACCTCGTTGACGGCTACAAGGTTGACTTCCTCAAGAGCGTGACGCCGTTCTCCATCGCGGACAAGTTCACCTTCATCCCGAACATCGACGACGTGGACAGGCTGGACATCTCCTCCGCGGGCGTATCCCATTCCTTCACGATGACGCGGATCGTGAAGAAGGCCGCCAAGGCCGGGGATGCGGACGAGACGGTCACGTCCTACTTCGTGGACGGCAAGGCGGCGGAAGAGGACTCCTTCAAGAAGACCTATCAGGCCATCATCGGGCTGCAGATCGAGGGGGAACTGACCCATGCGCCGGCCGCGGGAGCCCCCGTCGTGACCACGCGGTATTTCCTCAATAAAGGGGATTCCAAGGACGTCACGGTCTCCTATCTGCCGTACGACAAGAATTTCTATGCCGTCTCCATCGCGGGCAAGATCGAGTTCGGCATCACGCACGGCCAGCTGGATGCGATGCTCGTCAAGGTGGAAGCCCTGGCCAGGGGAGAGAAAGTCACGGACTAGGGATCGGCAGACCGTTTCCAAAAAAAGGCCGGCTTCTGCCGGCCTTTTTCATATCTCGGACAGCCTCTTGCAGGCGGCCCCGTGGTCCGCCCCGACTTCCGTCAGTTCCGGCCCCGGCTCCTGCGCGCATTCCGGTCCGGCGAACACGCACCGCGGGTGGAACCTGCATCCCGGGGGGATGTCCGCCGCGGAGGGGATCTCCCCCTTGATCGGGATCTCCCTGCAGGTCGACACCTTGCCCGGTACCGGCTCGCAGACGGCGGCGATCAGCGCCCTGGTGTAGGGATGGCGCGGGGCGCCGATCACGTCGTCGGGCCTCCCGATCTCCACGATCCGGCCCAGGTACATGACCGCCAGACGGTCAGTGAAGTAGCGCGCCGTGGACAGGTCGTGGGTGATGTACAGGTAGCTCAGGCCCAGGTCCCTCTGGACATCCTTCATCATGTGCAGGATCTCCGCCCTCGTGGACAGGTCGATCATGGAAACGGGCTCGTCGGCCACCAGGAGGTGCGGGGACAGGATGAGGGTCCGTGCGGTGGCCACCCGCTGCCTCTGCCCGCCCGAGAGCATGTGGGGGAACCGGTCCAGGTATTCCTCCACGGGCGTGAGCTTCACCTCGCTCAGGGCCCTGGCGATCCTGTCGGCCCTTTCCCGCCCGTCGGCCCCCACCTTGTGGATGGAAAGCGGCTCGTCGAGGACCTCACGGATCTTGAAGCGCGGGTTCATCGAGGCGTAAGGATCCTGGAAGATCATCTGCACATTGCGCCGGTAACGGGCCAGTTCCTCCGCCGTGACCCGGGTGACGTCCATCCCGTCGAACTCCAGGGTGCCGGAACTCGGCTCCAACAGCTTCATGACGAGCTTGCCCGTCGTCGTCTTGCCGCAGCCGGACTCCCCCACCAGGCCGAAGATCTCCTGCTTCCTGATCTCGAAGCTCACCCCGTCCACGGCCCTCACCGCGGGCCTCTCCGTTCCGGCCATCCATTGCCCGAGGCTGCGGCGCACGGGGAACCACTTCTTCAGGTCCTTTACGACGAGCAGGTCCCGTTCAGCCATGGACGCACCTCCAGCAGGCCGATGCATGCCCATCCTCGACCTGGACGAGCGGCGGCATCTCGGTCCGGCACCGGTCCATGACCTCGGGACAGCGCACGTGGAACCGGCAGCCCGTCGGCGGGTCCAGCAGGTCCGGCGGAGCGCCGGGGATGAAGGACAGCTCGCTCACCTTCTCGTGGATGCGGGGCGTCGCGGCCAGGAGGCGCCTGGTGTACGGATGGCCGGAGCCGCCGCCGAAGATCTGCTGGTTGGTTCCGATCTCCGCCACGCGTCCCGCGTACATGACCAGGATCCGGTCCGCGACCTCGGCTTCCGTGGCCAGGTCGTGCGTGATGAACAGGAAGGACAGCTTCAGGCTCCGCTTCAGTTCCTTCAGTAGATTGATGATCTGCGCCTGCACGATCACGTCCAGGGCGGTGGTCGGCTCGTCCAGGATCACGATGCGCGGCTCGAGGAAAAGCGCCATGGCGATGACGACCCGCTGCTTCATGCCCCCGGACAGCTCATGGGGATAGCGGCGGACCGTCTCCGGGGACAGGCCCACGAGGCCCAGGTACATGGCGATGATCCTCTCCGCCTCGTCCCTGGCCATGGTCTTGTGGTTCCTCAGGGTCTCCAGCATCTGCCGCCCGACAGTGTAGACGGGAGTCAGGCAGTTCATGGCGCCCTGGAACACCATGGAGATCTTCACCCAGCGCACGGTGCGCCGTACGGCCGTCTCGCCCAGGGGCACGATGTCCCGCCCGTCGATGAGGATGCTTCCCCCCTCGATCCTCCCGGGCGGGGTGGGCATCTTCAGGAGGGCAAGCCCCATGGTGGTCTTCCCGCAGCCGGATTCCCCCACCAGGCCCAGGGTCTCGCCTTCCGCGAGGGAGAAGCTCACGTCGTCCACCGCCCGCACGGCCCCCTTGCCGGTGTGGTAATAAAGCCTGAGGTTCCTTACCTCCAGAACGCTTCCCATGCTCACCTCGTCCTCAGCTTCGGATGCAGGATCTTGTCCATGGCGAATCCGACGAACGCGAAGGTCATGCCCATGAGCGCGATCATGATGCCCGGCGGCACCACCCACCACCACAGGCCGCCCAACACCGCGCCCCCCGTGAGGGCGCCGCGCAGGATCTGGCCCCAGGTGACGATGGTGGCGTCCCCGAGTCCGATCAGGCTCACCGTGGCCTCGTAGACCACCGCGCTGGGCACGTCGAGGGCCATGACCGCGAAGGCGTAGGGGATCAGGAGGGGCACCATGTGACGGAAGATGATCCGGCCGCTGCCGGCACCCAGCGCCCGGGAAGCCTCGATGTAGGTCTCCTCCTTGATCTGGAGGGCCATGCTGCGCACGGTCTTCACGGGCCGCACCCAGAAGAAGGCGCACATCATCACGATGATCGTCCAGATGCTCGGCTTGAACACCGCGCTCATCACGATGAGGATGGGCAGCAGCGGCACGGAGATGAACAGCTCGAAGATCCGCTGCATCAGGGAGTCCTTCCAGCCGCCCAGATACGCGCTCATGATCCCGTAGACGACGCCGACGCTCACGGATACGAACGCGGTGAGAAGCCCGATGAGGAGGGCCCATTTCACGCCCGCGACGATGCCGCTCCAGATGTCGCGCTTGGAGCTGTCCGTGCCCAGGATGCCCGACACCCGGCCGGAGACCACCAGGAAGGGATCCTTCACCTCGGCGTCCGGCAGGATCATCAACGTCACGATGACCCGGTAATTTCCCTTCAGCGCGATGGGCTTGGCCGCCATCCCCGGGCCCGCCTCCGCGAAGATCATCTCCGTGGGGACCAGGGCGCTGCGGTTCAGCCGGGACATGGCCTCCTCGCTCTCCTTGGAGCGCACGTACTCCATCACGGCGTCGCGGGCCTCCTTGTCCACCGAGACGTGGAAATCCTCCCCTTCCGTAAGGTCCGCCTGCGCCCGGATCAGCTCCAGGGCCTCCCCGTCCGGCCGCTGCAGCGCGACCAGGAAGGGAACCGAGCCCTTGCCGGAGAAGTGGACGATCAGGTCGTAGGGCGGGTATTCGAAGGAATCCTCGTACGGGAAGGTCAGGTTGCGCAGCGTCACGCCGTCCGATTGCCGTTCCTCCGCCTTGAAGCTGCGGATCCGCTCCGTCACGGCGGACTTCTTCCCCGTGAACCAGTTGGTCCAGAACGGCGGGGCGCTTCGTGGATTCTCGTCCCAGTAGGTGATGTCGGACCATCGCTTGTTCGTCTCGGGGAACGGGATCAGGAGCGGCTCCAGGACCACGGAGAGCAGGAAAAGAAGCAGGAAGGCGAGGCCCACGAGGCCGGACTTGACCTTGCGGAACTCGGACCAGAAATCCTTGAGCCAGTAGAGCAGCCTGCCCCCGTTCATGCCTTTCCTCCCACCTTGATCCGCGGATCGAGGAACCCGTAGATGAGGTCCAGGAGGACGAGGCCGCAGATGTACAGGCCCGTGGTGATGGAAAGGAGTCCCATGAGCACGGGCACGTCGTTCTGCTCCACGGCCACCCAGTAGAGGTTCCCCATGCCGGGCCAGCTGAAGATCCCTTCGAAGAGGATGTTCCCGCTGACCGAGCCGAGGAGGGACAGGATGGCGATCGTCGTGATGGGAGGCGCGGAGGTCCGCAGCGTGTGCCCGAACAGCACGTTGCGCTCAGGAAGGCCGCGCGCCCGGGCGGCCATGATGTAGTCCTCCTGGAGCACGCCGAGCACGATGTTGCGCGTGAGGAGGGACAGGCCCCAGGAGCCGATCAGGAGGAGGGTGAGCAGCGGCAGGGCCATGTGGTAGAACAGGTCCAGTGTATACAGGAAACCGGAGGGCGGTGGCGAGGAATGCAGGCCCCCGGAGGGGAACAGGGGGATCCCGTAGACCAGGAACATGATCATGATCATGCCGAGCCACCAGGACGGCATGCCGTAGACCACCATGGTCGCCACGGAGGTCGTGCGGTCCAGGAGACCGCCGGCACGCTGGGCCTTCTTCAGGCCCAGGAACAGGCCGATGAGGAGCTGGCAGAACACCGCCGTGGTGAACAGGATCAGGGAGCGCGGGATGACCTCGAGGATGATCTTCCCGACCTCACGGTCTCCCCTGGAGCTCTTGATGATCGTCGAGTTGCCGAAGCGCAGCGTCAATGTGTCCCACGTCCTGTAAAAGACCCTCTCCAGAAGCGACCGGTCGAGGTGGTACATGCGGTACAGCTCGGTTCGGCGCTCTTCCGTGATCCGCGTCACCTGTTCCGTGGTCGGGTTCACGAGGCTGGCCCCGACGAGGCGCACCTCCTCCTCGATCTGGGAACGGGCCGTCTGCTCCGAGGTGGCGTTGAACAGGAGGGAGAACACGAAGATCAGGATCACGTACATCACGATCCCGTATAGAATCCGCTTCACCAGGTACTGACGATACATGGGCTCGCATCCTTTACGAGAGTCTGCAGGATGAAAGGAGGATCCCCCCGCGGGAAGCGGGGGGATCCCATGGAAACCGGGAGCTAGAACACGATGAGATTCGCGTTGTCGGATGCGGGAGCTTCGTCCCCCAGGGAGGCTTCCACGACCACGGTATAGCTTCCCGACTTCAGGGTGGACATCTTCTGCCTGGGGATCGTGACCTGGTACTCGCCGGCCTTCACGAACCGGGCGTAGTATCCGGTCTCACCCTCGGGGGTCACGAGGGTGAGCTTCACCTTGGCCCCGTCGCCTGCGGGCTTGGCTGTGCCCGCGGGGTAATCCACCGTCGACAGCTTCACAGTGACCTTGGCATCGGCGTTCTTGGGAGCCATGGCGGGCATGTTGACCGCGTCCACGCGGGCCTGCTGCATGGAGAAGAACCTGTTCCACGTCCCGGCGACGAACGGGTAGGAGGCGTCGCGGACCGCGGCCAGCTCGTAGAAGTTGTTCGCCAGGTCGATCCTGTTGAGCAGGAAGGCGCCGTCGGAGATGAAGGCGTGCTTGTGCTCGTCGATGAACCGGATGGCGGCGTCGTAGGCGGCCATGGCGGCCTGCTTCCCGATGTAGTCCCTGATGCATGCGGGCACGTACTCCTGCGCCTTCATGTCGACGAGTTTGGCGCGGATGTCATCCACGCACTTGGGATTGATGACGTCGACCTGGGTGACGCCCGGATCCGAGTTGAAGCGGTAGGTGGTGCCGGACTTGCTTCCCTCCGCCACCATGAGCGCCAGGGCTTCATTGATCTCCCAGGAGACGACGTAGGATTTTCCGGGGGTCCCCGCCCTCAGGGGCAGGGCACCGGCCGCCGCGATCATGTCCTGGGTGATCCAGTTGTAGTTGAAGTACACGGTGAAGGACCCGTCGGCGTTCACGACGATGCCCTTGTAGATTTCCTGCCCGGGCCGGACATTGCTGTCGAACGCCTTGTCGTAGTACTTGTCTGCGTCCCCGTCCTTGTTCATCCACTCGATGCGGAAAGCGGTCGGGTACATCACGTCGGCGACGGTCATGGGCTGGCCCGAGTGCCACTTGCCGAGCTTGTAGGTGTAGGTGCCCTTGCTGAAGGCGGTGATGCCGGGTCCGACCTTCTTCCAGCTCTTGGAGGCGGAGTCGTACATGATGGCCTCCGGCGGGACGGGGATCTCCCCGACCAGTTTTCCGGCCTTGTCGTACTTCACGCTGGTGCGCACGTCCTTCCAGTCCGCCCTCCATGGGATGCTGGAGGCGTCGGCCGGCGATTGAGTGGTTTCCATGTCCGTGAGGGGCTTGAAGATGTAGGCGGCGTATACGTCGCGGAAACCATTGGAACCCACGGGATCCAGGGGATACATGAACAGCGAACCCTTGGCCGAGAACTGGGTGATCCGCAGGGCCTTCTCCCCGTTCCTCTCAGGCTTCACGTCCGCCGTCCTGATCGACCAGTCGTTGAGGCCGTCTCCAACGCCGTAGACCATCCGGCCGTTGAACCGGTCCTTGTTGGACACGAAGAACGCGTTGGAATACGCCACGGCCACGCGCACGGCCTCCGTCAGGCCGATCTCCGTTCCCTTCAGGTTGCTGTCCCAGTATTCCGCCTCGTCCAGGAACTGGCCATTGAAGACCTTCTTGCTGAGGGTGTCGATCTCGTCGTTGGTGTATCTCCAGAACGCGGTGTTGCTGCCGCCGGGCATCTGGGAATACCAGGGCGAGTACATCTGCGCGATGCTCACGTCCCAGAAGGCGCGCGTGGCCCCGGCGCTCCAGCCCTCGGTGTAGATGTTCCACTCGTAGTCGGCCGGATTCCCCGCGGAATAGATGGCGGAGCACTTGGCCCTGTCGTATTCGAGGCGCTCCACCTTGATGCCCGCCTTCTCGATCTGGTCCGAGATGTAGCGGCCTTCCGGAAGGCGGCCCGTGGGATCGTCCACGCGGATGAGGAACTTGATGGTTACGGGCTCTCCGCCGTAGTTCCACCACTGGCCCTTCTTGGCCAACTTGCCCCTGTTTTCGGGAAGCTCGCTTGCCTTCTGCATGGCGGCCGTGATGTCCGTGATGGCCTTCTTCTCGTCCCCCGCGGGGCTCATGCCGAGCTTGGAGGCGAGCAGGTTGTACTTGTAGGTCCCGGGCTGCCCGGGGGTCATGACTGTGAACATGACGCCGCCCTCGCCGCCGAGGATCTCGTCGACGATGTACTTGCGGTTGATGAGCCAGTTGAGGGCATATCGGATTTCCCGGACCGCGAAGGGATTGAAGGAGGTCTTTCCCTTGGCCGTCACGGTGTAGGGCGCCTTGTTGGGGACCGGGTTGATCTGCAGGGACCACCAGCTGGAGGGGACATTGTAGACGTCCAGCTTGTCCCGCGTGGCCTTGGGAAGCGCCTTGAAGTCCGGGCCCTGGACGCTGTACCAGAACACGTCGGATTTCCCCTCGGCGACGTCCTTCATGCCGATGTCCTGCTGCATCCGCACGTCGAAGTAGACCTTGTCCACGACGGGTCCCTTCTGCTGCGCGGACGCGGCGAACGCGGCCGCAATGAGGGCGATGAAGACGGGAAGGATCTTCCTCATTACGAATACCCCCTTTTTCATGAATTATATAAATGACATTTTTTTATAGCATGCGTCAGGGGGTAACGCAAGCGTTTTCCTTCAGGCCTTCTCCTTCAGCTCCCAGATGCGCGTGTCCGGGTTACGGCGGAACGAATCGAAGGCGCAGTCCAGGACCCTGCCGGATTCCCCCAGAAGGCGGACCCGCTTCGTGAGGATGTTCACTTCCGTGACCTTGAACTGCTCCCCTTCGAAGCGGAGGCGGGACCCGGTGGGCGGGATGTCCTGCTTGGCCTCCCTGTACACGTCGTACTCGTAGGCCAGGCAGCAAAGAAGCCTGCCGCAGGGACCGGAGATCTTCATGGAATTGAGCGTCAGGTTCTGTTCCTTGGCCATCTTGATGGACACGGGACGCAGCCTGTCCGTGACGCAGTTGCAGCACAGGCATCGGCCGCAGATGCCCGTCCCGCCGGTGACCCGCGCTTCGTCGCGGACCCCGATCTGGCGCAGCTCGATGCGCGTCTTGAACACGGCGACCAGGTCCTTCACCAGTTCCCGGAAATCGATCCGGGTCTCCGCCGTGAAGAAGAACAGGATCTTCTGTTCCTCCAGCAGGTAGTGCGCGCTGACAAGTTTCATGTCGAGGCCGCGCGTCGTGATCTTTTCGCGGCAGGCGAGGAAGGCCTGCTTTTCCCGTCGCGTATTCTCCTCGAAGCGCTCCATGTCCACCGCGGTGGCCGTACGCACAACGGTGAGCACCTCCCGCATCCCGGTTTCCTTCGGATTGTCCACGCGGCCCAGGATCCGGGCCACTTCATTGCCGTAGCGCGTCGGCAGGATCACCAGATCCTCGACCTTCGCCTCGATGCCCGGAGGACAGAGACAGTACTCGATGGCGCAGGAATGGAGGATCTTGGCACGGAACAGGGTCTTGCCGTCGACGAGGGCGAGTACCTCCTGGGCCGCGGGTGCCTCCGGCGCCTGGGAGACTTCCTCCTCCTCCAGATGGGCGAGCTGCTGTTCTTCGTGATCCGACATATACCCTCCCGTCGGGGTTGTCCGCCTATGACATCAGATCGACCAGGAGCCCGTTGATCTCGTCGACCTTGCCGAGGATGTCGATCTGCTCCTTCTGGTTGCGGAGGATGGAAAGGGCGAGCTCTTCCAGCCTGCCGTCGATCACCTTCACCAGGGTGAACCGCTTCCGCCTCAGGATGTTCCCGCCAGACGTGGCCTGCTCCACGGAAAGGACATGATGCACGATGAAGTCCAGGAACGCGCGGACGTTCCGCCTGTATTCCTTGATCCGGTCCACCGTTGGGGATGCCTTCAGGTCCTCACCGGACTCGAAGACCCCGTCCAGCAGCTCCTCCAGCGTCCGTTTCTTGTTCTCGTCGTCGAAATCCTCTGACAGAAAACCGCTTTCCCTCGCCTCCTCCACCAGGGAACGGAAGGAACCCTTTTTCAGCTCCTTCTTCCGCTCCGTCTTCTTCTTTCCGGGAAGCCGGAAGGAAGAGGCCTCATTGAGGGAATCAATCCGTGCCATGACGGGAAGCCGCGCAGCGGTCCGCGCCGGTCTTCATCGCCGCTGGGATCCGGCGCCGGCCGCGACGGTCTGCTTCTGTTCCGAAGGCCCGTTTTTCGCGGCCGGCGGCACCGGCACCGTGATCTTGCAGTTCCCGTCGAAAATCACGCCTTCCTCCACGATGAGGCGCGGAGTGGTGATGTTGCCCAGCATCAGGCCCGTGGAAAGGATGATCACCTTTTCCGAGGAAAACACGTCGCCCCGCACCACCCCGCCGATGACGACGGTGCCGGCGTGCAGCGTGCATTCGGCCCTTCCATTGCGTCCCACCAGGACCTTCCCCTTGGTGCGGATGGTACCGGTGAAATCCCCGTCGATCCGTAGAAGCCCGTTGAGATCGAACTCCCCCTTGAAGCGGGTTCCTTCCCCGATGATGGAATTGATGAACGCGTCATCGGAGATGTGCGTATCACTCATTGGCATCCCTTCCGCCCAGTTTTGCATTACGCGGGAGCTGCTTGATGTTGATGAAGTACATGGGATCCACGTAGTTGGTGCCCAGCAGCACGTCATAGTGGACGTGAGGACCACTGACGACTCCCGTGGCGCCCATGTACCCGATGGTGTCCCCGCGATTCACCCTCTGGCCCCGCGAGACGATGCTTCTCTGCATATGTCCGTATCTGGTGTAGAAGCCGTATTTGTGCTTGATGATGACATAGTTGCCAAGATCCGAGCTGAAACTGACCATCGCCACTTCCCCGTTGGCCGTGGCGATGATCGGCACGCCGATGCCCAGGGCGATATCCAGGCCCGTATGGATGCGGATGGTCTTGTAGATGGGGTGGATGTCGGGACCGAAACGGGTCGTGATGTAGCCGCCCCCCCCCTTCACGGGCCAGTAGGTGGGCGTGTTGGCGAAAATCTCATCCACGGATTCGAGCGAGTTGTAGATCTCGTCCAGAGGTTCCAGGGACTTGTCTATGGAGTTCATGTAGCTTCTCAGGTCGCTGAGGGCCTGTACGCTCTCCGCTCCCGCTTCCTCGGAACCCACACTGGTCGTGATGCTGCCGCCGATGCTGGAGGAAAGGTAATTCCTGGTCTGATCGTCCCCGAGGATGCTTATCACACGTTGCAGTTTATCGTTGAACCGCTTCGCATTGGGTTTATTGCTGATGATCTCATCCTGAAAATCCTGAAGGGTGACCTTGTTTTCCTGGTTCTCCTGGGTGATTTTTACGAGTTGCTTATTTATGCCTGTGAAGTGGGTAGCCAGGATGAAAAAACCTACGAAGACAATACTGGTCACTGATGTCACAAATATTAGAGTAAATAGAGATATTTGAAAGTTGAATATCTTTTTCTCGGAATGCGGAATCAGCATGACTGTGAAGCGTTGTTTCCCCTTCTGTACAACATAGTGACAGAAAGATACAACGCTGGACCAGACGCCCCGGAACCATTTCCGAATGCCTACCGCCAGTTCCTTTTCTACTTTTTTATACTGGTTGACCGGCAATCGTTTCTCCGCCTCCAAAAGATGAATCGCGCAGGGGTGTTCTAAAACTGATTCCTACAATATCATATTTGTACGAATTTGTCAATTTCCAGATAATGATTGACTACAGGCCTATCCTGTGCTATGGTTCAGGAGCATTTCCGGAAATAGTGTCCATCTATCAACAACGATTTCCACATGGAGAGCTATGAGATTCTTCGATACGCACGCTCATATAGGACTCATAACGGAAGACCCGATCGATCAGTTGATCCTCGTTCAGGAGGCTGTTCAGGAGGGAGTCCAGCATGTAGTCGCCGTATCCAATAACCTGGTGGATTTCAACCAGGTTTACGATAATCTGAAGACAGATTCCCATGTATTCCACAGCATCGGTATTTCGCCTTCTTCCGTAGCCCAGCCGGGAGAGGACTGGGAAGCGAAGATCCAGGAGGGAACCCGCCTGGAAAGGGTCATCGCCATTGGTGAAATCGGCCTGGACTATTACAGGAAGTTCGGTGACAGGGATTCTCAGGTCGAGTTGTTCATCCGCCAGCTTGAGCTTGCGGAAAAACTGGAGCTTCCCGTGATCATCCATAACAGGGAGGCCGGTTCCGACGTCCTGGAAATCCTGCGGGAACGTCTGCCCCGTCGCGGAGGAGTGCTGCATTGCTATTCCGAGGACGCAGCGTATGCCGTGAAGGCCCTTGAGCTGAACCTCTACATCTCGTTTGCCGGAAACGTCACGTACCGCAACGCGCGCAACCTGCAGGATACCGCCAAGAGGATCCCCCTGGAGCGGATGCTTATCGAAAGCGAAGCCCCCTTCATGATCCCCGCCGTGCACCGCGGGAAGCGGAACAAGCCTTCCTTCATCAAGGACACGGCGCAGTTCATCGCGGAGACCCGGGAAACGCCCCTGGAGGAAGTTTCTGAAATCCTCTATGCCAACAGCTGCAGGTTCTTCGGAGTCTCCGAGTAGAACGCTGGCCCGCCCCATCGTTCTTCCCTCCATTACGATCCCCGGAAACGTGCTCCTGGCGCCCATGGCCGGCTATACGGATGCCGCGTTCCGGGCCGTATGCACGGATTGGGGCGCCCCCATGTGCTTCACGGAAATGGTTTCCGCGGAGGCCCTGGCGCGCGGCAGCAGGAAGACGGAAGCCCTCTTGCGTCGCGCCCCCAATGAGGCATTGATCGGATTCCAGATCTTCGCCGGTTCCCCCGCGTCCGCCGCGGCGGCCGTGAAGATCCTGTCCCGCCTCGAACCGACGGTCATCGACCTGAATTGCGGCTGTTCCGTGCCCAAGGTCCTGAAAACAGGTTGCGGCGCGGCGCTCCTGCGGACTCCGGACGCCATCCGCGGGATCGTGGAGGCCATGAGGCAGGAAACCGCGCTTCCGGTCACGGTGAAGCTGCGCTCCGGCTGGGACGATGCCTCGCGCAACTTCCGCGATACGGCGGAAGCCGCGGTTACCGCCGGAGCGAGCCTTGTCACCCTGCATCCCCGCACGAGGGCGCAGGGCTTCACCGGCAAGGCGCAATGGGAAGACATCACGGCCCTCGCAGCCCTCCTGCCGGTGCCCGTACTGGGTTCAGGCGACCTTTTCACCTCGGAAGACGTGCGGCGCATGCTGGAATCCACGCGATGCGCCGGCGTGATGCTCGCCCGTGGAGCCGTCGGGAATCCTTTCCTGTTCCGGGAGGCCATGGAGCTCCTGGAGACGGGCAGCGCGCCGCCTCCGGCTGACGCCGGCCTGCGCCTGGAAACGGCGTATCGCCACCTCACGCTCATGGCCGCCTTCGTGGGGGAACGCCTCGCATGCCGGGAAATGCGGAAACACTGCGTCGCCTATACCCGGGGCCTTTCCGGTTCGGCGGCCGTACGCCAGGCGGCGGTCCATGCCGATACGCTGGAGGAATACCGCTCGATCTTCGCCGCCTACCTCGGCGTCCAAGAGTTTCCCGCGGCAAGCCATTGACTCTCGCGGCAATCCCGTGTTCCATACCGTGGTGGATGAAGGGCTCGATTCCCTGCATGACGCCTGCGGCGTGATGGGGATCTCCTCCGAGGAGGAGATCAACATCCCGCAGAAGCTGTTCTATGGCCTGTTTTCCCTCCAGCATCGCGGACAGGAAAGCGCGGGCATAGCCTACTGGCGCCACGGCCGCATCAAGGCCTACAGGGACGTGGGCATGGTCACCAATGCCCTGTCCCACTACCTGGAGGAGGACCACCCGGCCCGCATGGGCATCGGGCACGTCCGCTACTCCACGCACGGCGGCAACAAGATCGAAAACGCCCAACCGATCGCGATCACCTGCAACAAGGGGGAGATCGCCCTGGGCCACAACGGCACCATCAGCAACTCGCGTGATCTCCTGTCCCGCCTCAGCGCGGAAGGCTCCATTTTCCAGAGCACGACGGACACGGAACTGCTCCTCCACCTCATCGCCCGTTCCCCCCGAAACGCCTTCCGGGAAGCCCTCACCGACTCCCTCGGGCTCCTGGAGGGCGCCTACTGCTTCCTCATGATGCACAACGACACGATGGTCGCGGTACGGGATCCCCTGGGAATCCGTCCCCTGGTCATGGGCCGCGTGGGTGACATGGTCCTCATCGCCTCGGAGACCTGCGCCCTGGACGCGTTCCAGCCCGAGGAGATCAGCGAGATCGAACCCGGAGAGATGGTCACCGTGGAAGGCATGCGGACCAGGCGGGAACAGGTGCTTCCCTGCGGGCGCAGGGCGCATTGCATCTTCGAGCTGATCTACTTCGCCCGTCCGGACTCCAGCGTCTTCGGCTACTCGGTGCACATGGCGCGCAAGCGCATGGGAGAGGCCCTGGCGCGGGATGAGCGCAACGCCTGCGACCTGGTGATCGCGGTCCCGGATTCCGGCAACAGCGCGGCCCTTGGCTATGCCGCATCCTCCGGCATCCCGCTGGAGCACGGCCTCACGCGCAACCATTACATGGGCCGCACCTTCATCCAGCCCACCAAGGCCCTGCGGGAGTTCGGCGTACGCATGAAGCTGCACCCGGTCAGAGAGGCGATCACGGGCCGCAGGATCGCCGTGATCGACGACTCCCTCGTACGGGGCACCACGAGCCGGCTTCTCGTGAAGCTCCTGCGGGACGCCGGGGCCCGCGAGGTGCATCTGCGCCTCTCCTCCCCCGCCCTGCGGTTCCCGTGCTTCTACGGCATCGACATCCCGACCAGCGAAGAGCTGATCTCCAACCGCCTGAACCCGGAGGAACTGGCCGATTTCATCGGCGCGGATTCCGTGAGGTTCCTTTCCATCGATGCGCTGCGCGCCTGCGTCTCCAACCCCGCGGATTTCTGCACCGCATGCTTCACGGGGGATTATCCCTGTCCCGTGCGGGCGGGGCCCGCGGGAAAGGGGTGCGCATGAACCTCGCCGTGTTCGCCTCCGGCCGCGGATCCAATTTCCTCGCCATCGCCGGCCGCATGAGGGAATCGCGCGACCACGAGCTTTCCTGCATGATCTGCGACAGGAAGGCCGCGCTCGTCATGGACCGGGCGCGGGAGCTGGGCGTCCCGGCCCATCACGTATCCTACAAGGACCGGCCCCGCGAGGAAGCGGAGCGGCAGATCGTCTCCATCCTGGAACGGTACCGGGTGGATCTCATCGCCCTGGCCGGATTCATGAAGCTTTTCACCCCGTATTTCCTCCGTGCCTTCCACGGGCCGATCCTCAACCTCCACCCCGCCCTGCTGCCCAAATACCCCGGCGCGCACGGGATCGAGGAGAGCTACGCATCGGGAGACCCCGAATTGGGCATCACTGTCATGGAGATCGACGAGGGGACCGACACGGGCCCCATCCTGCTTCAGAAGTCCTTCCGCCGCGGGGCGGGGGAAGGCATCGCGGAGATCGAGGAGCGGATCCACGCTCTGGAACACGAATGGTATCCGAAGGCGGTACTGGACCGCCTGGACGCGCTCGGCGCGGGGAGGCGGCCTTGAACATCCTGGTCCTGGGATCCGGAGGGCGGGAACACGCCCTGGCATGGAAGCTGGCGGCCAGCCGCCGCGTCGGGAAGGTCTTCTGCGCCCCGGGCAATGCGGGAACCGCCGCGGTGGCGGAGAATCTCCCGCTGGACCCCATGGACTTCAAGGCCCTGGCCGGGGCCTGCGCGGCCCGCCGGATCGACTCCGTGTTCGTCGGCCCCGAAGCCTACCTCGCGGCCGGCGTCGTGGACTTCCTCGAGTCCCACGGCATCCCCTCCATCGGTCCCAAGTCCTCTTCGGCGCGCCTGGAGTCGAGCAAGGCGTTTTCCAAGGCCTTCATGGTCGCCAGCGGCGTTCCCACGGCCCGTGCCGCGGAGTTCCGCGACAAGCGGGCTTTCGAGGACTACATCCGCTCCCAACCGGCCGTGAAGCTCGTGGTGAAGAAAAGCGGATTGGCCGCCGGGAAGGGCGTCTTGGAATCGGCGGACAAGGAGACGCTCCTGGCCTTCGGCCGTCGGATCCTGAACGACGACGCTCTCGTCGTGGAGGAGTTCCTCGAGGGCTGGGAAGTTTCCGTTTTCGCCCTGACGGACGGCAACGGCTACAGGCTCCTCGATCCCTGCACGGACTTCAAGAAAGCGCATGACGGGGATCGGGGTCCCAATACGGGCGGCATGGGCTCCATATGTCCGATGCCCCTTGCGGACGCGGCTCTCATGAGCCGTATCGAGAGGGAAACCGTGATTCCAACCTTCACAGGCATGAAACGGGAGGGGATAGGCTACAAGGGCGTTCTATATTTCGGGCTCATGATCACCAGGGACGGGCCCAAAGTCCTGGAATACAACGCCCGTTTCGGGGACCCGGAGACCCAGGTGCTCCTGCCTTGCCTCGACGAGGACCTCGGCGTCCTCGTGGAATCGATGCTGGCAGGCACGCTGCAGCCCGCAGGGACGGCTACTGCCGCAGCCTCAGGGGCGGCTACTGCCGCAGCCTTGGGGGCGGCTACTGCCGCAGCCTTGGGGGCGGCTACTGCCGCAGCCTTGGGGGCGGCTACTGCCGCAGCCTCAGGGGC
>Ga0153915_10001172_pt1 | contig 24194 bp, 24 predicted proteins | sample Opewatmetagenome_2_FD_107003 | JGI IMG/M metagenome (GOLD analysis project Ga0153915, IMG submission 107003) | Freshwater wetland microbial communities from Ohio, USA - Open water 3 Core 3 Depth 3 metaG | ecosystem: Environmental > Aquatic > Freshwater > Wetlands | place: USA: Ohio, Lake Erie...
GAAAAAGGTCGTTGCAGGAATCAAATTTAAAGACGGTGAAGAGGTTAAAGAACAGGTTGCATAGGAAAAAAATCCGAGGGTGTGCTCAAAAACTGCAAAAACACAACTTTTGACAATATCTCAAAAAATGAGGTGTGTTGGCATTTGATAAATCACTGGATGATTGGATCATCTGTTCGACCATCGTACGAATAAACCGTTCCATTCCCTCAGGCATCGAAGCTTGATAATTATCGAGAACCTCAGTTCTCTGTTCTTCTGGCAGAGAATCAAAATCATTTTGAAGGACAGCTCTAAAAAATGCCTTTGTTGCCCGCTCTAGAATGCCCCCTCTAGCTTGTAATTCTCTAATTCCTGCTCTTCCTGCTACAACTGCTCCACCTATTACTGTTGTTAGTGCTACTGTTGCTGTTGTTGCTACCGCTAGTTCTTCTACTCCTACTGATACTCCTGCTGATAGTCCTATCATTTTTGCTGCTGCTACTCCTACTAATAGTCCTCCTAGTTCTGCTAGTCTTGCTAGTTCTGCTGGTTCTGGTATTCTTGCTAGTATTGCTACTAATGCTTCTGCTGCTCCTGCTACTACTACTCCTACTACTACTCCTCTTACTCCTCCTACTACTCCTGCTACTGCTACTCCTGCTGCTGCTCCAGCTGCAGCTCCTGCTGCTGCTCCTGCTATTTCTCCTGGTTCTGCTCCTGCTTCTGCTGCTGCTGCTCTTACTGCTTCTGCTGCTGCTGCTACTACTCCTACTGCTACCATTCCTGCTGCTGCGCCTACTGCTCTTGCTACTTCTGCTTCTTCTCCTGCTCCCTCTGCTGCTTGTGCTGCTGCTCCTGCTACTGCTGCTACCGCTGCTGCTCCTGCTGCTGCTCCTGCTAGTTTTGCTAGGTTTGCTGCTGCTCCAGCTGCTGCTCCTGCTAGTTTTGCTAGGGTTGCTGCTGCTATTCCTACTGCTGCTATTCCTACTGCTGCTGCTCCTCCAGCTATTCCTGCTCCTGCTACTACCGTTCCTGCTTTTACTGCTACTGTTGCTGCTCTTGCTGCTCCTGCTGCTATTCCTTCTGCAGCAGCTGCTCCTCCAGCTATTCCAGCTCCTGCTCCTGCTACTGCTACTGCTGCAGCTTGTACTGCTGCCAATGTCGTGCCAAATCTCAGGCTTTCCCGAGTCATTACGTAAACCATATGAGTGTATTTACCAATTTTATTCGAGAACGGTACATGTTTATTTTGATTAAATTCAGCGACCGGATCTAGTCTGCGGGTTATGTTAGTCATATTTTTTTTTGCTTCCCCTTTAATAATTAAGTTGTTTTTTTATTAAGCGAATTGTATTAAATAATGGTTGATTATAACTGAAATATTTATAAAGTTAAATGGTTTGTTAGCGTTTTATTGAAATGTTCGCTTTTGGTAATCAAAAGTTATTGATAACCAATGGGGGACTGCTAATGGAGGAGCGTATTGCCATTAGTAAACAAGATTTATACAGATTAGATGTTTTAACAAATGTTCAAAAAAAGAGTTTAAAGCAATTCCAGACAGCCCAACTTTTGGAGCTCAGTAACACGCCAGGTGCGGCGTCTACAACGGCGTTTGGAAGAATCTGGGCCAAAGGGACTCATTTCTAAAAAGCTAGGAGCACCGAGCAACTACCAATTGCCGGAAGAGGCAATTCATCGAATTTTAGGATTTTTTCAAGACCTGGATCATTGACTCTGCAGTATAAAACATCATCTACCAAATCATTGCCGATCGAAGGGAATACCAATTAAGAAAAGCTGAAGTTACGGTTTTAGAGATGCAAGAAGGACAAATATCCATCGAACACAACGGCAGGCCATGGGCGGCGGTGCCTTATCACAAAATGCAAGCCAGGGCGGAAGTTGTCAGAGCCAAAGAGCTGATTACAAAACTTGCCGAGAAAAAAAAGCATCGCCCCAGCCGCTCGCATCCATGGAAACGAGGACGAAGAGTTTTTCAACACGCAGATACGAATTGGCTTATTGCTAAGGAGACACTGATTAAATGCTGTTTTGAAGATCGATAGTGATTTTCGTTGCTTGAACGCGTCACTTGCCGCATTTTTGTTGCTCGCAACAATCATCATTGAGACAGTTTCTTTCGAAGCGCTTCATTGACAATTTGCGGGGAAGCCTTTCCGCGGGTTTTTTTCATTACCTGGCCGACTAAAAATGAAAATGCCTTTTCGTTGCCTGCCCGGTAATCGGCTGCGCAACTGTCATTTTCCTCGAGAACTTGGTCGACGATTCGTTCAATTTTGTCTGCGTCGTCGACTGGGCTGTAATCAGGGTTGTTAGCTGCAATCGTTTCTGGAGCGAGAGCTGGGTTGTGCACCATGTCATCTGCGATGCTTTTGGCGATGCGACTGGTTATTAATCCTTGATCGATCATCGATACGAGAGCCGCAATATGTTGGGGCGGAATCTTTAAGGCCAAGATCGATTTTTGGCCGTCTGTCAGACGTCCAGAAAATTCAACTATGATCCAATTGCAAAGCAGCTGGGGGATAGAGCAGTGCGCCAGTGCGGCATCGAAGTAATCTCCGAGGGATTTGTCATTGATGAGGACGGAAGCTGCGTGTTTTGAAAGACCGAGTGCTTTCGTATAACGCCGGTAGCGATCGTAGGGAAGCTCTGGCAAGGTATCGCGAAGCGAATCGACATATTCTTGCTTTAGCAAGATGGGGCCTAGGTCGGGTTCGGGAAAATAGCGGTAATCATCAGGAGTTTCTTTTCTGCGCATCAAAATGAGCTTTTTGTTGGAAGGATCGAAGCGAAATGCCCCCGGAAAGACTAATTCTTCCCAAGGCAGGGAGGGAAATTGGGTGTAAAGATCAATTTGCCGATGGATTTCTTCATTAAGAGCTGATTCCAAATTGCGGAAAGAATTCATGTTTTTGATTTCGATTCTCGGTCGTAATGCTGTTTCATTTTTGCGCCGGATCGAAACATTGGCATCGAAACGCAACGATCCTTCTTCCATATTGCAATCCGATGCATCGAGATAAAGCATGATCAATCGTACGGCGGCAGCAAATGCAACGGCATCTTGAGGGGAGTGCAGGCAGGGCAGAGACACTATTTCAACAAGCGGGGCCCCTGCGCGGTTATCATCAACTCCCGCATAGTCGCTAAAATGCTTGAGCATGCCCGCATCTTCTTCCAGATGAGCATGATGAATGCCAAAAGTTTTGGGCTTGCCATCAATCTCGATAGTTATCGCGCCGCCGGTGACGATCGGATCATCATATTGCGTGATCTGAAAATTTTTGGGCGAATCAGGATAAAAATAGGATTTGCGATCGAAATGGCTTGATAGATGAATCGTGCCATTGACGGCCAGCCCAAATTGAACGGCCTTTTTGACCGCTTCTCGATTGAGAATGGGGAGCGAGCCGGGTTGGCCGGTGCAAATGAAAGAGATATTAGTGTTGGGTTCATCTCCAAAGTGGTTTGGGGCGGAGCTGAAGAGCTTGGATCGCGTGTTGAGCTCGACGTGGATCTCCAGGCCGATAACGGGTTCCCAAGGATCTTTCATGGTTCCTCAAAACTGCGGGGTATTTTGCGGGTAAAAAGAGTCGCCTTTTCATAGGCATGGGCGTATTGCATTACTGGAACGTCATAGAATTTGGGGCCGACAAATTGAAGGCCGAATGGCAATCCTTTGCGGTCAAAACCAGAAGGTACGCTGATGGCAGGCAATTCAGCGAGGTTGGCTGGCACTGTAAATATATCTTGCAAGTACATTTGCAGAGGATCTTGGATGGATCCAAGTTTGAAAGCGCTTGAAGGAGCAGTCGGCAGCAAAACGGCATCGCACGTGTCGAATGCTTGTACAAAAGCATGAACGAGAAGGGCGCGGATTTTTTGAGCCTTTTTATAATAAGCATCTTGAAATCCGGCTGATAGGACATAGGTTCCGAGCATGATTCGTTTTTTAACCTCTGAGCCGAAACCATTTTCTCTCGATAAATAATAAACATTGTCGAGAGTCTTGGCTTCCTTGCTCCGTTGACCAAAACGAACGCCATCAAATCGAGCCAGATTGGTCGAAGCTTCTGCCGTCGACAAAATGCAATAGATTGCGAGGGAATATTTGCAAATATCTAGGTCAATATCGATGATTTTAGCGCCAAGTTCTTTGAGTACTTCAATTGCTTGAGAAAAATTAGTACGCGGTTCATCTGCAAGATCCTGTAGAAAATGCCAAGGAACTCCGAAAGTGATCTCATTCATGTTTATATGATCGAGGGCGTCGAGATAGGATTCCGGGGAAAATGGGAGGCTTGTCGCATCGCGGCGGCAATGGCGGCCGATCACTTCCATGGCTAGGCCGGCATCTGCAACTGTTGTTGCCAAAGGTCCGATTTGATCGAGTGATGAACTGAATGCAACCAATCCAAAGCGAGAAACACGGCCATAGGTGGGTTTGAACCCAACGATCCCGCATAAGCTGCTGGGCTGCCGAATCGAGCCGCCAGTGTCACTGCCAGCAGAGATGAGAGCTAGCCTTGCACTAACTGCAGCGGCAGACCCTCCTGAAGAACCTCCTGGGGAGCATTCTAGATCCCAGGGATTCTTAGCCGGAAAAAATGCAGAATTTTCGTTGGAAGATCCCATTGCGAATTCATCGAGATTAGTTTTGCCGAGAATAATGGCATCTTCTTCTTCAAGCAGTCGAACTACTGTGGCGTCGAAGGGAGCCCGGTAGTGGCTTAGGAATTTTGAACCGCAGGTAGTGATCTCATTGCAGATATGGATATTGTCCTTAATGGCGATCGGAATGCCGGCTAGTTTGCCAAGGGGCTTATCTTGAGAGCGTTTCCGATCGATCTCTTGAGCTCGTTCGATGGCTCGATGCGGGAATGCCGATAAAAAGGCTCCAAGGGCAGGGGTGTGCTGTTCAATGCGCTTGAGAAAATAAGCTGCAATATCTGCCGCGCGGACATCTCCGTTGATAAAATGTCTGTTCAGTTCAACCGCAGATAAGTATTGCAGATTGTTTTTCATGTTATTTTAAAAACAGGAGGGACTCGAATCATCCCTTCGATTTGATCGGAGACGTTGGCAAGATATTGTTCGCGGCTCAATAGATCGTTGACCGAGTCGTCCCGCATGGCGTCGTGATATGTTTTTTTATGAAAAACATTCGCGGGAATCTGACTCGTGTCGATTTCATTGAGCTGCTGAATATAGTCCAAAATTTTGCCTAAAGATACCAGCAGCTCCTTTTCTTCTTCGGGAGTGCACTGGATGCGACATAATTGCTTTAAGTCATTCAGCGTTTGCTGATCAAAATTCTGCATCGGCAAAAAACCTTCAAAACGTGATATCAACAGTCTATGACGCGAGCCAAAGAGATGTCAAACTCCAAAGGCCGAAAGCTCCGATTACAATGCCTGCCGTTCGGTTGATCCAGATCATTGAATTTTTGTTTAATTTATGCCGAAGCAGCCCTACGCCCTCGCTGAGGATTAGCCACCAAAATGCAGAGCCCGAGAAAACGCCGGCAATCAGCAGAAAATTCGAAAAAGATCCGTCTACAATATCAGCCAGTCCCATCGCTGCGAATACGGCAAGATAGCACAGGAATGTCAGGGGATTCGTTAAGGTGAGGAAGAACGTGCCGATGAAATCTTTCACTAAGCTTATATGGGATAGCCTTTGTTCAGATTCATAAGGCTTTGCGTGAAACGAACGATAGCTCAAAAATAATAGAAAAAAACTTCCGATCAATTTGAGCCAGTGGCTCCACGCAAGCAAAGGGGTGGAGAGAAATGTTAATCCAAATGCTGCTAGCGATCCATAAAGCGTATCTGCTGCTGCTGCGCCGAGTCCGGAGCACATACCTGAGATTTTTCCGAATTGCAAAGTTTTGCGGATGCACAAAATTCCGATTGGGCCGACAGGAGCGGCAATTGCAAAACCTAAAACAAACCCTTTCCAGAAAAAATCAAACATGCTGCCCCTAAAAACACTTTGCGATAATGCTGAAAATTAGATACATATATTTAATTTAGCATTGATTAAAGACTATCGCTTTTTATTAAATAACCTCAAGAAAATTCCACGGCCTAGACAAACATTATAAATTTTATTATAATTCGAATTATAGATCTAAGGTGGAGAGGTAAGGTTTATGAAGAAGTTTGTACGATTTATTGCGTTTTTATTGATTATTGTTGGCGCTTTAAACTGGGGGCTTGTTGGCTTTTTCCATTATAACCTAATAGCCGATCTGTTTGGTGGGGAAATGTCGACGATTTCTCGTATCATTTTTGGTCTGGTTGGTTTAGCGGGTCTCTATGCGATTTCGTTTTTCTGCAAATGCTGCTCTCATTGCAAAACTTGCGGTCACTCCCCATGTAATTGCAATAAATCAGAACAAGATCAGCAATAAAATGAAGTTATGGTCGTGGCGCTTGGCGCCATGACCTTATTTCTCGTTCCTTTCCTTGACAGCTCCTTGATGGTCTTTTATACTCACAACCCAACTATACCCAAACAACGTTCGGTATAAAAATACTGAGTCAGTTTCTATAGGAGTCTGAAATGTTTTTGGTGTCCACAATCCTTTTCGCTGCAATTACGTTTCCTCTTGTCGATGAACCGGATGGTGAAGATTTGGCATTAGCCGAACAAGCGATTGTTCTCGAATCAGAAGATGAAGCGGAGGACGGAGAGCTCATCTTTAATGATGATACTGTCGCTGAATTGGAAGATGACGACATAAATTGAGAGTTCTACTCAAAGAACTTGAAAAATCGACTTTTCGGCTTGAGCGCAAGCTCCCTAGAATCGACAACTGCAGGCTTCGCAAACGGGTGCGTATTATAAAATGCTATGCACCCGTCTGCGATCGTCGATTCTATGGAGCTTTCACGCAGCGAAATGGTTCAATTTATTGTTAGACAGCTCCTTACTGCCGCTTCGGCTCCTTGAAAGAAGGAGATCTTCAATAGATCTCTATCCACTTTATTGTTGATTACTTTCTTTTTTTTCTGAATTTGATTTAGCGTTTCCTGAACACTTGTTGGTTATTAATAACTACCGTTCTGCGATTTGTTTGTTTTGTTTCTGTTTTATTATGTTTATTTGTTTGTAATAAAATGTTGTTTGTTATAAATGTAAATTAAACGAGCTTTCAGGTGCCGCTGTCTGTTCATTCGAGGTAATAATAGACGCTCATAGCGAAAATGGCATTTAGCCTGCCTATGATGAAGCAGGCAGCGGCACTTGAGAGCTTGAAGGGGGGCAAATGTCTGATGATAATCCATGGTTGTCTGTGTGGGTGCGCCCGCGTGAGACGATTCGCTCGATTGTTGCGCAAAATCCGAATCGATCTCTCTGGATCTTAGCTTTTATTTATGGCTTTACTTCCCTTTTGAATTGCTTTCAGTCTTATCCGATTGCGTCGCATTTCGGTATGCTTCCTGTGATGCTGATTTCCATTATCCTAGCACCCTTTTGGGGGTATGCTTTTTTCTCATTATGGAGCTGGGTTGTTGTTTGGGTCGGCAAATTATTGAAAGGTCAGGCTCATTTTACTAATGCTCGGGCTGCTTATGCGTGGTCATCGGTTCCTCTGCTCGGTAACGTTCCATTGTGGCTTTTGCTTGTGCTGTTTTATTCACGGTTTTTGTTTTTTGGAATGCACGATCAGGTCATGCCGCCCAATGTGGCGGCGGCTCTTTTTATCATTCTCATTGCAAAGCTGGTTTTTGCGATTTGGGCTATTGTGATTTATCTGCAGATGTTGGCCGAGGTTCAGCAATTTTCGATTCTGCGAGCGATTGCTAATGTGGTTTTGGCGTCATTGGTACTGGGGATTGGATTGGCCTTGATTTGGTCGATCGCTGTTTTTCTTTATGCTTCAATTTTTATGCCATCGGTTGCTTTGAGCGAACAAAGCATTGATTGGATTGTTCAGTGGATCAAATAAAGGGGATGCTATGCGTCGGGAAACATTAGAAAAAATTGGTCTATGGCTCTTGACTATCGTATTAATCGCTGCGCATATTTTTTTTAGAAGTCAGGCGAATGCGTCAGAACCTAATTGGAAGCAGGTTCATTCCCGCGCGGGCGATTGCAGTATCTCATTTCCTGCTCAGCCGCAAATGATTGAACAAAAATTGAAGTTGAGCGATGAAGGCGCGCAGCTTGCTTATGATGTCTATCTAGCTCCTTACAGCGCGCATTCGATTTGCGTACTGCTTGTGGCTCAGTATCCGAAACCCGTTCCTGCTGGCTCTGAAATCGTAGGCCTGGAAGGGCTGCTAAAAGGTATTATCAATCAGCATCCTGAGAACCGGCTGGTGTTTGCCGAGATGGTTCAAATGCACGGATTTCCTGCGTTAAATTTCATGGTTGAAAGTGGAAAGAATTTTTTCAGAGGCCAGGCAGTGATGGTTGGTAGTAAGTTGTATATGGTTGCTATGGAAGGTGTTAAGTTGCGCTTTGAGGAGGCTGTTTTTCAGCGCTTTTTGAAATCATTTCATTTGGTGCCGTCAGAAGTTTTAGAAAAAGTTCAGGAATAGTTTAAAATCCGTAATCGAGGCTAGCGCCTCCGTAAACTGCGCTTTGGAAGTCTACATATTGCGCATGCTTGCCGTGCGCGTTTTTAATATAAAAATTGCCGCCCCAATTAACGCCTCCATATCCCTCGATTGCCAGCTTGAATTGGCGTTCGTAGTGGATATTCAGCTCAGTCCCAACCGAGGAATAATTGAAGATCGATCGCGGTTGCGGTTCGCGCGATCCTGTGCGCAAACGTTCTTTAAGTGGTCGGATTTTTCCCGCGATAGTCCAGTTTGAGAGTTTGTATTCGATTGAGTAGTTAATCGGAAAGACTGCTTGGATGAACCAATGTTCGCCAGGGGTATAATCGACTCCGAAAATAGGATAGATATTCGATCCTTTCAAACCGGCATAGCCTAAAGCTCCAATATGATAATGCCATTTGCGGTGGATTTGATAGGAGCCCCACAGTAATCCATTGTAAAGGCTGTATTCGCCAGGATGAGATAAGTGTTCAGTCTGTAGATTGTAGTCGAAGCGCATGATCCATTTCCATTTCTCGAGGGCGGTCATGTAATACATCAGTGCGAATTGAAAATAATAGAAATGGGTTTCGTTGAATTTAAGGTTCTTGTTCCAGTCGAATGTGACATAGTTGAACTGGATTTGAGGAAAGAAAATATGATGTTGATTGATGGGAGTCATCATGGAAAGGAATGCATTTGTCTTGCGAAAATGAACATTCCCTAAGTGATGTTGATGATCCGGTCGTTCATTATGGCATTCGGCTTTGCCGAGACGAATGCATTGGCCGCCAATATGCAGCGGATGATAATGCCAGAGCGAGTGCTGCTGCTCTTGCGCGCTCAAATAGGCACCTGCACTGAGGAGGCTGAAGAGAATAATTCGTTTATTGACCATTCTGCCATCCTAATCAATTCGGAAAAAAATCGTCAATCTGAAGATGTCTTCGCTAAAATTTCGGCCAATGTCTTGAAGTGGGTTTTGGCAACTTTATCGAGTACTTCCCGTCCGTATTTTTCGACTAGTTTTACGCCTGTGTCAATTACGATGGCGGCGGCGCCTTTAGGAATTGGTATGCCATATTCTTGGCTGAGTTTTTCGAGTCCTTCCAGAAAACCAGCGCGGGCCAGTATAGATGCCGCAGCTACGACAAGATCTTCTTCGCCGCGCACACGCTGTTCGAGTTCGACATCGATCCGTTTCTGCTTGAGAGCTGTTTCAACGACGCTTTTTTCTGCAAACTGATCGAGAATGGCTTTTTTGCAGAGAGTTTTTTCACTCAAATCCCCTAGCGCAGTTGCATGCGCCCAACCCAGCAAGCGGTTGAGGTTGCTGAAGCGTCCATAGAGTTCATTATATTTTTGCGGAAAAAGCCTGATGACTACATATGGATAGGCTGCGCGGATCTTGCGCGCCAGCTTAAGTATGGACTCGTCGGAAAAGCGCTTGCTATCCTTAACGCCCATTTGATGTAGTTTTTTTATTCCTTCTTCATCGGCATAAACTGCACCAATACAGAGCGGACCAAAAAAATCGCCTTTACCGGCTTCATCCAGGCCAATATGGGGAACTAGGTTGAGATGCGCTTCAGGATGTGAAAATTTGAACTCATGCAAAATTTCCGGTTCTAGATAAAACTCGATAAATTCCTGCATCTCCTTTCCCTGAACGACTAAGTTGCCCGATTCGTATAAAGTGCAAGATATTCCCTTTTTTTTGGCTGCAAAAATTGTGTAGGGCGGTTTTGTAAGTTCGAAGCCCTGCGCTGGCAGATCGCTCAAGAGCTTTTCGGCCAATTTCAAATCGATTTTTGCGGTAAAAGATGCTGAACTCATATCAATAACATTGTAGGATTATGAACGGAATAAGACAAGAAATTGAATGAAATGGCTCTTGGAATGTAGAATGCAACTTTTGGGAATTTGTGAAGATTATGAGCGAACCTCTAAAAAATTTAGGCGAGGCGCTGCGAGCGAAGCGCGAAGAAATGAACCTGTCTTTAAAAGAAGTAGAAAATGCCACTTCTATACGAATGCTATATCTACAAGCAATTGAAGAGGGACATGTCGGTCGTTTCATCTCTAATGCTTATGCTTTAGGGTTTATTCGCCAATATGCCAGTTTTTTGGGTATCGATGGCGAAAAACTGCTGAAAGATCATCCTGATGCTTTGCGCATGCCGGCTGAAAAGCAGGATTTCGCTTATGGGATTGGGACTTTGGAAATGCGAGGAACTCCTCATGGAGGAGTTCGGTGGATGCCGAATCTTTTGTGGGGCGGCGCTTTTGTCTTGATTGGCATTGCTGCTTGGTATTTTGCCAAGTTTCTCGGGGTTTTTTGATCCAATCTTTTGATTGTTTTTGTTGTATAAAATAATGCGTTATTGTGATGGCGGCGACAAGAACAATGACGCTTCTTTATTGATGAATTGAAATTAATATTTGGGGTGTTGGCTAGTAGGTCGATTCCAAATACCATGCCTTTGGAGTTGCGTGAAAGCCATGTTATTTTGAAATCGACCTACTAGTACTGTAGGCGCTTCTCCTAGAACGTTGCGTAGAGCTGAAAGACATCATATCCGTCGTTTAAGGCCGCATTTAAATACCAATGCCGGTGGTGGCGGGCCAACCACGATGCGCCGCCGCTCCTCTTCGATTGATAGTCTTTGAACGCATCGCCTCCTTTCAGGGAGGAGTTCTTCAAAATCATTTTCAGAATCAAAGTCTTTTCGATCTTGCATAGAAAAAATAGACCTAACTATGATGCAAGGATTCGAGGGACATTATATGCACATTGAAAATTTGGGCGATTACAATCTCCAGCGTAAGCTGGGCTATGGTGCATTTGGCGAGGTCTATCTTGCCGAACATCGCTTTATTAAGCGGCCTTTTGCTCTAAAAATATTGCCTGCTGAACTGTGCTCCGATGTCTCTTTTATGAAACGTTTCGAAGAACAAGTCCATGCCGTCGCTTCCCTTGATCATCCGAATATTGTCAAAATTCATAACGTTACGGGTGTGGATAGCCATTATTTCGTAGTGTCCGATCCGATTGTCGATTCCTTTGGAGAGGCGATGAATCTCGACCGCTATTTGGCATTGAAAGGCCGCTCGCTGTCGGAGCAAGACTACATCTCTATTTTACGTCAAATTGCCTCGGCCCTGGATTATGCCCATGAAAGAATGATGGGGGGAAAACCTTTGATCCATGGGTCGCTCAAGCTGACGAACATATTAGTTGCTCCTGCTGAAGAAGGTGTCCGTATTATGCTTAGCGATTTTGGATTGATGCGCTTGATCGGGGAGGGGGTAGCTTTTTCCCGCATTTGCGAAGAAGTTGCTGAAGCGTTGATGCCGTCAGCTGCATTAGCAGCATCAGAAAAAGCGGTGCAGTGCAGCCGAAACTTCATACGCGCTTTTAGTTTTTTAGCTCCGGAGCAGAAAAATATCGAAGCCGTCAATCCAGACCCTCGAATTGATAGCTATTCGTTTGGTGTTTTGGCTTATTATTTACTGTCTCGCAAAATGCCTGAAGGCTGTTTTGATTTGCCATCGCGCATTTTTCCTGAAGGCCAGGAAAATTGGGATCATCTCGTCTCGCAATGCTTGCAGACAAATGCCGCTCTAAGGCCGCTTAGGCTATCCGTTTCCCTTGATGAATGTCTTTCTTCTCCTAAAATTCAGACAAATGACATGGTTGCTCTTTCCGAAATTGGAGCCAAAATTGATAGCATGCAGCAGCTTGCGTTCCCCTTTTTTTCACCTGGAGAAAAAAAAGAGCCGGCGCCTGCAGCGGCATGCGTTGATTTGCCAGATGCGATAGCTCCCAAGCCGATGCTGCGCCCTGTGGAAATCACCCGACCTGAATATGAAAGCGATCCCGCTGAAATTTTTCATCGCGAAACAATGGTGTCGCAATATGTTCCCAAAAAAGTTGAGTTTGAGAAGATCGATCCCATTTTGACAGATATGGTCATTATTCCTGGAGGGACATACTTACGAGGCAGCAATGATGGCGCACGCGATGAGATGCCGCGTCATTCTGTAATTTTGAACAGTTTTGCTATCGATATCCACCCGGTAACGAACGAACAATTCGTTCGATTTTTGCAGGCTATGGGTGGCGAGAAGGATAGCAATAATAATGATATCATCCGCCTGCGCGATTCGCGGATCAAGCGCAGCGTTGGGAAACTTTTGATTGAGTCCGGTTACGCCAAGCATCCTGTAGTGGGCGTCACATGGTACGGGGCTGTCGCTTATGCAAAGTGGATCGGTAAAAGATTGCCCACCGAAGCGGAATGGGAAGTGGCTGCATCAGGCGGGCAGGAAGGAAATATTTATCCTACAGGCGCTGAGATTGAACGCTCAGCAGCCAATTTCTTCAGCTCGGATACTTCGGTTGTCATGAGCTTTCCTGTAAATAATTTTGGATTGTACGATGTGGTTGGCAATGTCTATGAATGGTGCCAAGACTGGTATGCTTACAACTATTATGACACATCTGCTGTGGAGTCGGAAAATCCCCAAGGTCCGCGGCAAGGCGTTTATCGCGTTTTGCGCGGTGGCTGCTGGAAAAGCCTTAAAGAAGATATGCGTTGTGCGCATCGCCATCGCAATAATCCTGGCGCAATGAACGGAACATACGGATTCCGCTGCGCGACGGACGTTCAATGAGATCGCTTCAGTTTGGTTGCCTGGGCAATATCTGCCGGGTCTCCTGCCTTGGTTCGGTTTTCCAGGTTCTTTGGGTATAGTTCTTTAGCATTTTCAAATCGAATGAAATCTGATATTCTACTTCCATTGAACTTATCCCATTAGAATATGAAATTATTATTATCTAGGCCGCGAGGTTTTTGCGCCGGTGTCGAAAGGGCTATTGATACTGTGAAGCGCGCACTTGCTATTTGGGGAGCTCCGATCTACGTCAAACACGAGATCGTTCATAATCGACGCGTTGTTGATGAGCTTAAAGCAATGGGCGCGATTTTTATTGAAGACTTATCTCAAGTTCCTTCCGGATCGCGGTTAATTTTTTCTGCCCATGGCGTGCCGCCGCAATTGCGGGAAGAGGCTAAACGGTTAAATCTTTTTACGATTGACGCGACCTGCGGTTTAGTAACCAAAGTACATTCCGCAGCTAAGCGGTTTGCCGATCAAGGATACCAAATCATTCTTATTGGCCATCGCAAGCATGTGGAAGCAATTGGGACTGCTGGGGAGGCTCCGCTTGTTACGACAATCGTTGAAACTATTGAGGACGTGGCTAAGCTCTCTTTTAATTCCGATCAAAAAATAGCCTATTTGACGCAAACGACTTTGAGTCTCGATGATGTGGAAGAAATTGTAGCCGCTCTAAAACAACGTTACTCTTTGATTGAAACGATGCCGAGTTCGTCGATTTGTTATGCTACCCAGAATCGCCAGCTGGCTTTGCGCATGATCGCGAAGAGTACCGAATTGGTGATTGTGGTGGGAGATCCTAAAAGCTCGAATTCCAATCGTTTGCGCGAAGTGGCCGAAAAAAGAGGAATTCGAGCCTATTTAGTTGATCATGCAAATGCCATTCAATCGGAATGGCTTGAAAACGTTCATACGATTGCTATGACTGCGGGCGCATCGACTCCTGAAACCGTTGTTCAAGAATGTGTGCAGCGATTACGCAATCTAGGTGTTCAGACAGTCGAAGAGGTTGTCTACACTGAAGAAAATGTCTCGTTTCAGCTTCCTAAGGAGCTGCTCTCAAAATAGACATGCCGCAAAATGGTCTCGACCAATTTTTTTTAGCTCAGGTTTTTGTTCCCAGCAAGCATTAGTCGCTTTCGGACAGCGCGTACAGAAGATACAACCTTTCGGAGGGTTTAGAGGCGATGGCGGTTCCCCATGTAAAATAACGGGTGGTCGTTTACGTTCCTCGATCGGATCGTGGCAGGGAATCGATGATAGAAGAATCTGAGTGTAAGGATGGCTGGGATGGGCATACAGTTCGTCAACGTCTCCTATTTCCACGAATTCGCCGAGATACATCACAGCTACACGGTTTGATAGGACCTTAACCATCGCCAAATCGTGCGCGATGAATAGATAGGTCAATTTGAGTTCTCTTTGCAAGGAAAGGAGAAGATTGACGATTTGCGCCTGAATGGAGACGTCGAGTGCAGAAATCGGTTCATCATAGATGATTAATTCGGGATGTAGAGCTAATGCGCGGGCAATGCCGATTCTCTGCCGCTGACCGCCGCTAAACTCGTGCGGAAATCGGCCTAAGGCGTTTTGAGGAAGGTTGACGAGATCCAATAATTCAGCGCACGCTTTTTTTTGTTCTCGAGTGCCGCCCCGGCCGTTGACAATCAATGGTTCGGAAATGATCGCCTCCACGGTCATTCGCGGATTTAATGATGCGAAAGGATCCTGGAAAATCATTTGCATATGGCGGCGCATCTCTTTTAGCTTTTTTCCTGAAAAATGAGTGATTTCCTCACCGCGGAATATAATATTTCCGTTGTCGGGTTCATATAAACGCAATAAGATGCGGCCGAGCGTCGATTTGCCGCAGCCAGATTCACCAACTAATCCCAGTGTTTGCCCTGATTCGATTGAAAAGCATACATTGCGTACAGCTGTAAGTGTTTGACGATTGACGAGGAATGATTTTGTTAGCTGATTGACTTGAATGAGAGGCTGATTCATTGATTTTCCTCGGAAGTTTTGGAGTGCAGCCAGCAAGCAGCTCGAGAAAGGAAAGGCGGGGGCTTTTGGGAACAGATCGGCATAGCCAAAGGACATCGCGGAGCAAAAGAACAGCCGGCAATAGTGTCGAAAAGACTCGGTGGAGATCCGAGAATTGTGCATAGGGGCTCGCCGTGAGCGGATTTCAAAGTGGGCAACGCACCAAGCAATTTTTGGGTATACGGATGGCTTGGAGAGTTTAATACCTCTGCAGCAGATCCATTTTCTACAATTTTTCCGGCGTACATGACAAAGATCCGATCGCATACTCTTGCTATGCTGCCGATATCGTGCGAAATTAATATGAGGCTCATGTTGAGCCTCTGCTGAAGATCTTTCAAAAGCGCGAGGATTTGTACTTGAATGGTTGGATCGAGTGCTGTCGTAGGTTCGTCAGCGATCAAAATAAGCGGCTTTGCAGCCAAAGCAATTGCAATCATTACTCTTTGCCGCATCCCTCCGCTGAGCTGGTGGGGAAATTGAGAAAATCGCAGCTCCGGTTCGGGAATGCCGACAAGATGCAGAAGCTCGATTGCTCGCAATCGAGCTTCTTGCCGATTGAAAATGCTGTGATAAAGCGGCCCTTCTAGGATCTGCGATCCGATTTTCATTGTGGGATTTAGGGAAGTCATCGGATCTTGAAATATCATGCCAATTTCGCGACCACGGATTGATCGAAGGCATTTGAATGAAGTTTGGAGTAAATCAATACCCCTGTAGATGACGCGTCCCGCTTGGATTAAAGAAGGCGGGGAAGGGATTAGCCGAGTCAAGGATTGAACAGCAACGCTTTTGCCGCACCCCGATTCTCCGACGATCCCAATGGATTCGCCTTCGTATAAATCGAAGCTAGCTCCTCTGACGGCATGGAGTTGTTGCCCATGAATGGAAAATGATACGGTTAGATTCTGGACATCAAGAATTTTGGCCAAGCCCAAATCCGATTTTTCAGGTTGTTTGGGGGTATTATATCATATACCCTTTCCAGATCAAAGGCACCCAAAAGGGACTGAATTGAAAGCTCTCGCAGTTTGATTATTTTTGTTCGAAACGTATTGGTTTAAATACGAATCGAACAAAAATAATTAAAATCCGAGACTTTGAATCAGTCCTCTTGGCGGGGGGGCAGGTGGAAGCACTATATATCCATGGTTTTGTATTGTCTATGCAGTGGATATTTCTGACGGTGCGGAGTATGGTTCACTCAGTCGCTCGCATGAGGAGGCCAAATAGGGCGTACCGGTTTTGGGGATTGCCGAGCAAAATTGCTTCGACGAGAAACTCGATATTCCGATCTGATGCAAGAGCGAGGAATGTCTCGATTAAGAGTCGCGATGTCTCATCGGGTGTTAACGTATAATTTGAATCCAGTCGCATTTTCCAGGGCAGCATAGGGCGTAAGCGGATGAGTTCCGCATCTTTTTGGCGGATGACCCAATGTTTGATATATTCGCCGTAGGGACCTTCTTCTTTCAAATCGAATAGAGCCAAATGACAATAGTCTCGGATGAATGGGACGTCGAAACGGGCGCAGCCTTTCTTCAATAGATCGATAATTTCAGGTGTTCGCAAATCTTTTAAAAGAGAAATTAAACAGGGAATCAAATCGTTTTGCTGTTTTTCGATAATGAGTTCTGCAATTTTTAGGAATTCAGATGGCGGGAGATAGATTGATTCGCGCAAAATTTGCTCGCGCATGGAGAGCGATAAACTTAAATCGAGCGTTTGATCTTTGCTTCGCAATTCTGCAGATGGAACGGCTTTCCAAATCGCCATTGTCCGTCCGATCGATGGGAGGGGATAGAAAGCGAGATCTCGTTCGTCGCGGATGAGAAGTTCTTGAATTCCTTCAAGGCAGCGTTCGTCGCGTCTCTGCAGTAATGAAACTGCCGCATTCAAACGAGTTTGTAAGTCAGGGGAATGGGCCAGCTTGGCAAGGGTTTCTTCGCTGCCGGGGATTTGGCCTAAAGCTGCAATTGCATAGGTATTGTGAGATTCGGCGAGGGTGGTAAGCTGTAAGAGATTAGTGCGGTCTCCTAGGGTATTTAATGCTAGGATTGCTGCGATTTTTACGTTTTCGGACGGCGAATGCGCGAGTTTTTTCAATTTTGCGATGCTCGAGCTGTCTTTTAATGTCCCAATTGCATATGCGCATGCCTCTAGTTCGGCTATATTGCTATGGGTTAATTGTTTTCGTAACGCTGGTAAGAGATCATCCCGTCCAAGTCGAGCGATGTTGAGGATTGATTCGATACGCACCTGCGGTTCGAGATCGTCAAGTAAGCGGCGAAGAGCTGCGGTCGCTTCGCTTGTGCCGATCAGTGCAAAAAGAGAGGGGAATAAAGGGCGGAAAATAGGCGGCAAGCGGAACATGAGGCCTTCGATTTGGCCAACAGCCCGCGGATGCTTTTTTTGAGCCATGTAATAAGCGGCTTCCAATCGGGTGGAAAGAAAATCAGAGCTCATTGCTCGATTGAACAGCTCATCGCTTTGATCGTCATTGGATTGAGCGATGAAATGGAGTGCAATCATTTGAATCTGCGGATCTGGATGGATGAGTCCTTTTTCCAAAATTTCTAATGCTTCGGCAGATCCTGAAAGACCTGCTCCAAACAGGGTCATAGTAAAAATTGTTGGATCATCGCTTTGGATGCCGTGGCGAAAGAGCACTTGTCCCATACGCTGGATTACTTCGAAATCGTGGTGGCCTGTTTTGACGAAGTAATTTTGATATGCCTGCAAAGCAGTTTCTATGTCTGAATTTTGCATCATATAGAGCGCATGGCCCTTGGAATCAGTATCCGAAGATGCGGATAAAGACGATGCCAATAGAACGGCTGTCAGACAGATTTTAGATATTCCCATAATTCAATCCCGATCTTAGCTAGGAGGCGCTGCATAGTATCAATCGGCAGCCCCATGATGTTGTAATAGCAGCCTTCGATTCTTTTGACAATGATCGCTCCGCTTCCTTGGATGGCATAGGATCCAGCTTTATCGAGTGGATTGAACTGTTTGATGTACGTATGTATTTGAGATGGAGTTAGTTGGTGGAAAGTGACGAAGGATTGCTGCGCTTCGATCCAACGATTGATTCCCTGGGCGGCGCAAACGGCTGTAAAGACGGAATGTTTTTTGCCGGAGAGTTCACTCAACATGATAAATGCTTCTTCCAGGCTTTCGGGTTTCATATAAAGCTTGCCTTCGCGGAAAACGATTGTATCTGCTGTCAAAATGGGACGAGAGGGAAAGCGTTCTTGAAGAGATAAGGCTTTTCTTTTTGCGACTTCAGTGACAAAAGCAATTGGATCGCCTTGAAATAGAACCTGGGTTTCGTCAAACTCCGGCGAGATCTGTTCGAATGGAATCGAGAAAAAATTTAAAATATCCCGTCTTCGTGGAGATTGCGAGCCTAAAATCAGCTTTGTCATATACCGATCCCTTCAGTTCTTATATAATGGACGAAAAGTATGAGTATACAACCAGCAAAAATATCTTCAGAAGGCCATTCTTCAAAAATTCAAAGAGAACCGCCCGGATATGTCGAGAGCGCCGTGCAATGGTTAGGGCGTAAGATCCTGCATGTAAAATATCTTTCGGATGAAGAAATAGAAAGACAAGATCGGATCGATAAAATTAATCGGAAAAAGCAAAATCTGATCGATAAAATTAATCAAAAACAAATCTGCCCAAATGTGTTGCTCAAGCAATTTGTAATTCATGTGCCTCGAATTGAACAAACCCAGATTTTGGAAAAATTGGGAAGGAGCGCGCCTCTTTCTTACAAAGATCGATTATGGAACTGTTTTTTTCGCGATGAGATGCAGATCAAAAGAAGATATTGCGAAATCGGAAAATCTCTGGCGATGCAAAACCCGTATCTATTGGCTTCGAGCCTCGTTCGGGCATTATCAGCCTCCAAAAATTAATACCAAACACCAAAAAACAACCTTTAGTATTTAAGCTGCAATCGCTTATAGATAAAGTAGTATCGCATTTATAAGGTATGATGTTAGACTTTCCGCTGGTACTAGTAGGTCGATTCCAAACTTACAATTGCGATTTTAGGAAATGTTTTTAATTGCTGTGGTTTTTTTTGACTTAATTGTTTTTGATTATAAGATGAGTTAATTTGTTTGATTAGAATGATCGGGGGTAAACAAATTTATGGAAATGCTTCTGAAGTCAATTTTCCTGACCAGCCGAGTTTTGTTCGTAGGGTTGCGAAATAGTCGATTCGATCCAGTTTGACGATTTTGAATTTTTTGAAAGATCGGCTGATATTGACTTTTCCATGAGTCGGGAGATCGAATGCTGCGATGCCGTCTGCGCGCACGTCGATCGGATCGTACGGGCTCAAATACTCGATCTGAATTTGATGATTCCCGGTAAGTACGATTGGTCGGTTGGAAATGGTATGCGGACAAATTGGTGTGATGACGATGGCGTCGAGATCCGGGCTCAGAATGGGGCCTCCGGCCGCTAGGGAATAGGCGGTTGAGCCATTAGGCGTTGCTACAATAAGGCCATCTGCGACAAAAGTATTCATAAGCTTGCCATCTAGATGCAGAGATAATTCGATCAGGCTGTAATTGACAGCCCGGTGCAGGACAACATCGTTAACAGCATGTAATATTTTTCCTTCGGGACTGACTGCCTCGAGCATGAGCCGTTCATCGATCCGGAATTTACCGGCCAAAAGATCGGCAAGGCTGGGAAAGATGTCTTGTATCGGTACATCGGCCATGAATCCCAAATGGCCAAGGTTGATTCCGAGGATTGGAGCATCGATATAATGAAAATGGTGCACGATGCGAAGCAGCGTTCCGTCTCCACCCATCGAAATCAAAAATTTTATCTTCGCCGGATCGGTTTCGCTCAATGGTTGTGCATCGATTTTTTTTGCTTTTTCGTCCTCCGCAACGACGGTGATATTATGCTTGGAAAAGAAATGGCAGATTTCCCTGGCTAGATCGAATGACTGCTTTTTCTTTTCATTGGGAAACACAGCAATCAGCATAATCTCGACTCAACAGTTAAAGTCTCTCTTTTCGTTTCATGAGGCCATTCTTGCAGAATTCGGGATGCGATCGAATGAGCGTCTAATCCAATTTCTTTCATCAATTCGCTATGGCTTCCAAATTGGATGAAGCGATCGGGAACCCCAAAATTGAGCACTTCAGCCTCCTTCCATCCGTTTTGCATGAGGAACGAATTAAAAATCATCCCTAATCCTGAATTCGCAGCATGTTCTTCAATTGTGACAATGAAAGAATGGGTGGCTAGAAGATGGTTGAATAGATCCGCATCCAAGGGCTTGATGAAGATAGGATCGACGACTGTTGCATCGATTCCCGTCAAAAGCAGTAGTTGGCGTACTTGAATGGCGGTCTCGCAATGGTGACCTAAGGCGATGATCAATAGTGAATGGCCATGGGCGATTATTTCGCCCTTTCCTGGAACTCGATACTGAATGGGAAGGTCTGGTTCTTCGGTTTCCAAATTGGGATAACGGATAGCCGTTGGCTGATCCCATTTGAGCGCGCTTTCAAGCAGCTCTTTTAACAAATGGCCATTTCTTGGCTGGGCGATAATCATGTTCGGCATCGCATTGAGAAAGGCGATATCGTAAATTCCATGATGCGTACTGCCGTCTGGCCCTGAAATGAAAGCGCGATCCAGCGCAAATATAACAGGAAAGCCTTGCATGCAGACATCCTGAAATACATTATCCAGAGCTCTCTGGAGGAAGGTTGCATAAATGCAGGCGATGACCTTTTTTGTCCGTTTTGCTGCCAGGCCGCCGGCAAAAGTAATGGCATGTCCTTCGGCGATTCCCACATCAAAGCAGCGATCTGGAAAACGCTGCATAAAATCATCGAGGCATGATCCTGCGGACATCGCAGGCGTGATTGCAACGATATCTGGATTTCGTTCACCCAAAGCCAATAGGTGGCGACCGAAGACTTTCGGGAATGTCGGTAATTTCGATGGCGAAGGAAGAAATTTTCCACTGCAAAGATCGAAGGGGCGTGCGCCGTGATAGGGTGTTGGATTTGCTATTGCAATCGGCATCCCTTTGCCTTTCACAGTCAGTACATGAAGCAAGATGGGGCGAGTACTGTTTTTTACGGCTTCTAAAGTAGTGATCAATTTTGCAATGTCATGACCATCGACCGGTCCTACATACGAAAAACCAAATTCTTCAAAAAATGGTGGTTCGCTGACAAGGTTTTTCAAAGATTCTGCGATCTTGCGACCGCATGCAGGAATTTTGGCGAGGATCTCTTCGAATTCTCGGTACATGCGGTTTGTTCTTGGATGATTGATCAGCCGGCTTAAAATGTTTTTCATGTTGCCGACATTCTCGGAAATCGAACGTGCGTTGTCGTTCAAAACAGTGATGAAACGAGAAAGATTTTGAGGGACGTTATTGAGCGCTTCCAGTGTGAGTCCGCACGTAAGAGAGGCATCGCCTAGTATGGGGATAATATGATCGGTGCCTTGGGTTAAATCGCGGCTTCTCGCAGCACCTAAAGCTAAAGAAAGGGCGGTGCCCGCATGACCAGAATAAAAATGATCATGCGGCGATTCTTTAGGATGGCTGAATCCGCATAATCCATTATATTGACGAATCTTCGGGAATAAATGCGAACGGCCTGTCAATAGTTTGTGAGGGTAGCTCTGATGGCTGACATCGAAAATGAATTGGTCTCGTGGTGAATCGAATACTCGATGCAGGGCAATCGTCAGTTCAACGATGCCTAGGTTCGATGTCAGATGGCCTCCGTTAACGGACATGACTTCGATGATCCGGTTGCGGATTTCTCCGGCAAGAAGTTCAAGCTCTTTTACCGATAGCGATTTGAGGTCTGATGGCTGAGTGATGCGATTTAACATGCCGCTCATGAAGAGATCGAATTTTGTAGAGAGCGCGAAAATGGCTGGGTCTTCGGTTTTTGATTTTCATCGACGGCAAGTTCGTTATTGCGGTTTTTAATAAGCATTTCTACTTTTTGCTCGGCGCTAGTCAGCCGCTCTGAACAAAGGCGGATAAGCTGATCCGCTTCTTCGAAAAGCTTCAAGGATTCTTCAAGAGGCGTTTTGCCGGTATTCATTTTTTCAAGGATTTGCTCAAGCCGCTCGAAAGCAGATTCAAAAGTATGGTCCATTATTATCATCGATTTGTAAAGCTGCCGCGCGAATTCGTCCATCCGCTAAAACAGCTGTAAATGGTTGATTGGATTGAAGTTCTTTTACGGAAAGGATAATCGAATCGCCCTTTTCAGAAAAGAGGATGCTGTAGCCTTTTTTTAATAGGTTTCGAGGATGCAGCGAAGAGTAAGTTGTTCGTAGTTGGGATAACAGATTGTTTTTGGACGCTAGTTGCTGCTTGAGAGGAGTATCCAGCTGTGAAAAAAACGAAGAAGGGGTGCAGGATCGTTTTTTGAGAGCCAGCAGACCTCGCATCGAATCATCGAGGCGCGATTGGTAAGATAAAATTTTTTCGCGCGTACGGCTGATTTGGTTCGATGGCTGTGCGATTTCGAGACGGCTAGCCTTGGACTGCAGCTGTAATGCGGTGTTTTGCAATGCCTTGAAAATAGCTCCATCAAGATCTTCTCTGATGTCATCAAGCCGCATAATTGGCTGAGCGAGCAAAGAATGAGGCTGGCTGAGCATTGGATGTTTGTAAAGAGCGGCCATCCGCTGTCGCTGTTGCTGGATTTGCTGAATTAAAAAGTTTTTACTTTGAAGGGCGGCTCGGTCCAAGGTTTTTACGAGGTTTGCTTTTTCTGCGATGACCATCTCAGCCGCAGCAGAAGGTGTTGGCGCGCGCATATCGGCAACCCAGTCGGCAATCGTAAAGTCCGTCTCGTGACCAACTGCTGAGATAATGGGAATGCGCGATTCAAAAATTGCCTTTGCGACAATCTCTTCGTTAAATGCCCATAAGTCTTCGATGCTTCCTCCGCCGCGGCCTACGATCAGTACATCGGCAAGGTCATATCGGTTCATGTCGCAAATGGCTTGGGCAATCTCGGCTGCGGAGCCTTCTCCCTGAACTTTGACTGGATTGAGGATGACTTGGAATCCTGCAAAACGACGGGTCAAAATATTTAAAATATCCTGGATCACTGCGCCGGTCGGGCTTGTGACAACGCCGATGCGGCGGGGAAGTTTTGGCAACGCCTGTTTATGCGCTGGTTCGAACCAGCCACGCTGCTGCAGCTTTTCTTTGAGTTGGTGAAGTTTTAAAAGAAGTTCGCCAACTCCTAGATATTGGAGTTCCCGCACGATGATCTGATAATTTCCTCTAGGCGGATAGACACTCAGCTCTCCCTTTGCAATTACTTGATCGCCGTCTTTGGGCATCCGGGGCAGCTCGGCTGCATTTGATCGGAAAAGCGCCGCTGAAATTTGAGCTTCGCTGTCTTTCAGGCTAAAGTACAGATGGCCGGAGGATTGTATTTTGAGGTTGCTGATTTCGCCTCGAACCGCAATCAAGCGAAAATTTGGTTCCAACAAAGAACGGATTGCGGATGTCAGCTCGGATACGGAAAGGATTTTGAAAGTCACATCTTGCCTTGAACCGGAGGTTTTCCGTTTTTAAACGGAAAAGATTTTCTCTCATTTTAAAACCCTGTCTAACAGCTGTCAATAACATATCTTGCCCGGTCAGGTTATTGATCTGTGAATTTCAGCGGTTTTGGCGCTATTCATCTGAATAGACCTCTTTCGAAACTAAAGTTCTGTCGCTTTTCGGGTTCTTTTGAGCCGTTTTTCGACTCCAAATTGCAGGGATAATATCAACTTCGTATATTACCCCTGCAATTTGGATCGAAAACCGGCCAAAATAATCCCAAAAAACGACGAACCTTTCATTTCGAAAGAGGTCTA
>Ga0153915_10001173_pt1 | contig 24186 bp, 20 predicted proteins | sample Opewatmetagenome_2_FD_107003 | JGI IMG/M metagenome (GOLD analysis project Ga0153915, IMG submission 107003) | Freshwater wetland microbial communities from Ohio, USA - Open water 3 Core 3 Depth 3 metaG | ecosystem: Environmental > Aquatic > Freshwater > Wetlands | place: USA: Ohio, Lake Erie...
ATGTATTTGTTTGTTACCACTCTGCTTATGGTTGATTCATGCATTTCAACATCATCAGCAATATCCCTAAGTACCAGCGGTTTTAAATATGTAATCCCGTTATCAAAGAAATCCCTCTGCAATTTCAGGATGCTTTCCGTTACTTTGTATATTGTTCTATGCCGCTGTTGTATACTCTTGATCAGCCAGGTAGCTGATTGCATTCTTTCCCTGATATATTTCTTGCTGTTTTCCGCATCGGGATACGTGCCGATGCCACTCATGATTTCCTTATAGAAATTGCTGATTCTTAATTTCGGCAGCCCATCATCATTCAAAACAATTTTATATTCATCCCCTGCCTTGAAAACATATACGTCCGGGATAATAGTGTCAATTCTCTCCTCACTATAGATACCCCCAGGCTTAGGATCCATGTGACTTATGATAATGACGGCTTGCAGGACATCAGACAGGGGGACCTTTAACTTTCTCGATATGCTGGTATAATTTTTTGTTTCAAGGTCTTTTAAGTGTTCGTTTATGATCATTTCCACAAGAGGGCTTAATACTCCTAAAATTCTGGCTTGAATTAAAAGACATTCTTTAATATCCCTTGCTGCAATACCAGGCGGATCAAACTCTTGAATTTTCTTCAGGACATTCTCCACAAAATGTGCATCGACCCCCTCCTGGGCAGCAATTTCCTCAATGGATGCCGCCAAATATCCGTTATTATCTATATTTCCGACTATCTGCTCCCCAATCCTCATCTCGGAGTCCGAAACGTGCGATAGCTTCAGTTGCCACATCAGATGATCCACCAGTCGAGGTTTTACCATCAACATATTATCCCATGTAGGCGCTTCATCATCTCTACGATCATACCTCACTCCCGTGGGGCCATAGTCCTCGAGATAATTATTCCAGTCGAATTCTTCCTTACCGTCACCCTCTCCTGTAATCTCTTCTGTGCGCTCAATCGTTTTAATTTCTTCCCGGTCAACAACAGTATCAATTACATCACTTTCAGATACAGTCACCTCTTCCGGGTATTCTTCCGATGCTATTTCCTCAAGTAGCGGATTATCCTCCATTTCCTGACTAATCAGATCAACCAATTCCAGTCTCGATAATTGCAAAAGTTTTATTGCCTGCTGCAATTGAGGTGTCATGACCAACTGTTGCGTCAGTTTTAGATTTTGTTTAAGTTCAAACGCCATGTACTATCTCATGTTATCGTAATTTTGTTCCGTATACCATGTCACAGGGCAAAATCCTCGCCAAAATAGATTTTTCTCGCGATTTCAGAATTCGCTATTGTTTCTGGTTCTCCTTCTACCAAAATAGTTCCTTCATTTACGATATAAGCCCTGTCGCATACGGAGAGTGTTTCTCTTACATTATGATCGGAGACTACAACGCCGATGCCTTTAGATTTTAGTTTGAATATAATTCTTTGAATATCCGCCACGGCGAGTGGATCAATACCTGCAAAAGGCTCATCGAGAAGTATGTACTTCGGAGATGTAACCAACGCCCTTGTAATCTCCACGCGCCTTCTTTCTCCGCCTGACAATGAATACGCACGTGCCTTTGCCAGGTGGGAAATATCAAGCTCTCCGAGAAGTTCTGTCAGGCGTTGATTTCTTTCATTTTCATCAATATCCAGGGTTTCAAGTATCGCCATGATGTTTTCTTCTACGGTTAGCTTCCGGAACACTGAAGGTTCCTGCGGCAAGTAGTTCAACCCTTTTCTTGCCCTGATATACATGGGACTTTGACTAACATCCTCACCCTCCAAAAATATCCTCCCTTCATCGGGCCATATCAATCCGACAATCATGTAAAATGTGGTCGTTTTACCGGCTCCGTTAGGACCTAAAAGACCTACGACTTCTCCGGGATTAATTTCCAGATCAACCTTATTAACAACAGCTCTATTTCCGTAAATCTTCACCAGCCCATTCGCTGAAAGTTTACCCATTAATTAATAACACCCTTGTAATTAACTCTGTACGCTTACAACTATAATACTTATATGACTATTTAGATCCTTCTTTTTTCTTTTCTTTCCTATCCTCAGGGTATATTGTGGCCTTAACCCGATTTTTTTCCATGCTTTCTACGATACCCCTGTCTTCGTTGAGATAAACGATTATCTTATCACCCCTAATGACATTCCTTCCTTCACGCATCACGGCGTTACCTGTCATGACAATTTGCTGTGTATCCTGGAAGAACGTTGCATCGTCTCCAGTAACAATTCTCTCACCCTGCGTTACTATAACATGGCCTTGAGCCTCAATCTTTTCCAAGTCACCCGTATTACCTACATCCTTGGATCCAACCTTTTCCGGCGTTCGATGATCTTTTTTGTAATATAACAGAAGGCGATCTGATTTTATAACTTTATCCCCCTGTGTGGCTACAGCATTACCTGAAAATACTACCAGTTTTTTTTCATTATATGCATCCAGACGGTCTGAGACAATCTGTATTGGTTGATTTTTGTCGACGCTAGTCTTTTTCGTACCATCCTCAGCAGCTCCTAAATATGAGAAACAGATGATGCAGAGTATTAGTGGAACAATTATCTTCTTTCCCATATTAAAGTCCAGGTACAGGGGCTCTTGTATATAGTATATTAAACATTTACTTGATGTTAGCTTTCACTCTGGAGAATAAAGTAACATCCTTATCAGACAACGAAAGTGACATGCCCACCCCCCTGACCTGCATGCGTGCGTTTTCCATTTTCACGGCTCCTTCGGTATAAATGCGCTGTTCAGAACCAGAATATTTAAGAACATCTGTAGTCAGGCGATCCCCCTTTTCAGAGATAACCTCCACATTTCCGGATATTTCCATATCTTTCGTATCTGTGTGTAATTTACCTTTATCCCCTGTCATTATTAATGTCTTACCATCCGACATGACAAGTTTTACCCTGATTTTATCCAAAATGGCGATGTTTTCACTTTTCACATAGTTGGCACTATCCGCCTTGACCTCCCACTTTAGTCCTGAGTCGCCCACATCTGTATAATTAACATCCTTAACCTGAAGATCTACATTATCCGACATAATTTTAAGCAGTTTGCTTTGTGAAGAGTTATTATTCTTCATAACCAGCACTACAGTTACTGCTGAAACAACTACTGCAATTACGATCGTGATAAAAATTGTCCTTTTCTTAAACTTCATAATCCTACAAAAACAAGTTCCCACAAAGCTTTTGACTATTTTTATATCACCCGTTTCTTTATATGTAAAGACTAAACGCTACTGGTGACAGCATTGCCAAAAAGCGAACGTTCCCTGAACTATAGATATATATGGTAGCTCCATATGCCAATATTATCATAAAATCAATGGCATTAACCCTGGAATGAGCCATGGACACATTGTATTAAGCACGTTGCAGTGAATTAAAACTCAGGCCCCTTACATTTGTTTCACCCGCTTACGTCCAATTCGACTATCGCCTTTTAATGCGACTTTGCTTTGAAAAAGGGCCGAGAGTTATTGATTTACATTAATTCATACCTTGTAGCCACACCATCCCATTTATTCTGGGCTTGAAGTATTAGTTCACATACTTCCCTTACTGCTCCGTCTCCCCCCGTTTTTTTTGTGATAAAGTCAACACATTTTTTCACATACTCCGAAGCATCAGAAACGGCAACAGAAAACCCGACCCTTTTCAATACGGGTATATCCACTATATCATCTCCAACAAAAGCTATATTTTCGTAACGTAGAGACTTTTTCTGAAGAATCGTCTCTAATATGCCGAGTTTGTCATGAGCACCCTGATGAACTTCATCAATACCCAAATCTTTGGCCCGATGTTCGACTACTGCCGATCTCCTACCCGTTAAAAGGACAACATCAATACCATACCTCATCAGCATCTTGATCCCGTGTCCGTCTCTCACATTAAAATGTTTTGCTTCATTGCCCAAATCATCAATGATTATTTTTCCATCAGTCATAACGCCGTCAACATCCAGAATCAGGAGACGAACATTCCTCATTTTCTCCATTAACCTCTCCTCTATAATACCTTCCACACCATCAACCTCCGCTATTTATACCCTTTTCCAATAGTAGTTTCTCTCTTAATAACCATATCAATCTGCATCAACATCTGCAGCAGTTCGAAAAGTGAATCGAGGCGTATGGAATTTGGACCATCACACTTTGCACTTTCAGGATCGGGGTGAACTTCCAGAAAAAGGCCATCAATTCCAACCGCAACGGCAGCCCGTGAAAGATAGGGAATCATCTCATTCTGACCACCGGACGCCGTACCCATCCCCCCGGGAAGTTGCACACTGTGTGTGGCATCGAATATCACGGGATAACCGGTCTCTCTCATTATGGGAATTGAACGATAATCAGCAACAAGGTTGTTGTAGCCAAAAGTCGTTCCCCTCTCTGTGATCATAATATTTTTATTCCCCGTCGAAGTTACCTTGACTAGTATATTGGCAACATCCCATGGAGCAAGAAACTGACCCTTCTTGATATTGACAACCCTTGCCTTTCTGGCCACCTCGATGATAAAGTCTGTCTGCCGGCAGAGAAATGCCGGCACTTGAACCACATCGAGAACTTCTGCTGCCTGCTCAATTTCCTCGAAACGATGCACATCGGAAAGGACATGAATACCCAAATCTTTTTTTATATCTGCCAGAATCTGCAGACCTTTTGTAATGCCGGGACCTCGAAAGGAATTTATAGACGTCCTGTTCGCCTTATCGTACGAGGCTTTGAATATGAAAGGTAATTTTAAGAGCCCTGTAATGTTTTTTAAAAATACGGCGATTTTTCTTGTTGTTTCTTCGTCCTCAATAACGCAAGGTCCGGCAATGAGCACAAAAGGAGCTGCTCCCCCGATGACTATATCGTTCATAATAATCTGCCTCGTCATGTGCTGCTCGTTCCCCCTTCTGGCTATGTGCGTGACGTGTGTAATGCGATCAAACTATCTCTCCACATTTTTCCCATTATGAATCCTGATATTTTTGCTGCAATAACTTAACTTTAAGTGCAGGTATTTTTTTCGCCGCTGTGCTCGAATCAGGATTCAACTCATGGGCAACTCTGTATGCCTTCAGAGCATCCTCATACATGCCTTTCTTTTCATATGCCGCCCCCAGATTAAGATACACATTATCATCCTCCGCATCATACTTTAACGAAATCTTGTAGTATTCGATTTCCTTGTCTATATTATTCTTGAGACCATAGACATATCCGAGGCTTGAGTAAGCGGATGCCTTTTTAGGATTAAGGACGGTCATTTTCTTATAGATTTTTATGGCACTGTCGTAACGTTTTTCCTTCATGTAATAATCTGCTAAATTATCCAGGGCCTCCATGGTAGGACGAGACGATGCTAATTTCTCATATTCCCGTACGGCCTCTTTTTTCTTGCCAAGCTTATCATACGTATAGGCAAGATTATACTTTAACTGAGGATCTTTGCTCCCATATTTTATTGCCTTCTCATAGTTTTCGGAGGATTGTTTATACTTCTTAAGTTCTCCGTACGCAAAACCGAGATTCGCATAGATAGACGCCTTTCTGGGCGAAGATTTAACAATCTTCTCGTAATTCTTGATCGCCTCGCTGTAGCGCTTATTTTTAAGATCTATATCTGCCAGTCTTGTCATTGCTTCGATATCACCTGGAGTTATCTTCAGTATTTTCTGGTATTCCTGAGAAGCTTCCTGGTTCAGGTTATTCTTTTCATACGCAACAGCAAGATTAAAATGCACAACAGGATCCCTTGGATTGAGAGATATTGCCTTCTTATAATTCTCTACTTCTTCTTTTCCCAGACCCTTTCCTCCGTATGCAAGACCTAAATTTGCGTAGGCCGAGGCATTTTGCGGTTGTTTGGCAATAACTTCTCTGTACAATCTTATAGAGTCATCATAATGCCCGGCCTTAAGGTATACGCCCGCTAATGCGAGTTTAACATTTTCAACTTCGCTACCCTTCGTCAAGACGAGCCTGTACTGCGCAATCGCATTTTTAAAATCTTTAACCTTCTCATACGCTTCCCCTAGTTTGAATCGCACTAGGGAATCATCGGGATTTAACCTCAGCGACTCCTTATAATTATGTATGGCTTTATCCCACGCTCCAGAATTGCTATATGCATATGCAATATTGGCAAAGGCGGAGGCGTCCCGAGGTTTCAGCTTAATGAGTCTCATGCCAGTTCTGACAGCCTTTTCATTGTCTTTCACATTAATATAGCACTTTAAGAGTTCCGTCAAAGCAGCAACATCGTTGGGATTCAGTGCAAGGATATCATTATACTGTGCAATCGCTTTATTCGTCATTCCGGCGCGGACATAAAGAGCAGCCAGTGACTTGCGCACACCCATATCATGTTTGTTCATGGCGATGGCGCGTTTAAGATACTCGATCTGGGATAGCTGACTCTCCGAATTTTCTGCATACCTCAACCAATCTTGTGGCGTAATGATTGCTCTCATAGGAATGGAGGCAATTATTTCCCCTTCATACTTCACCGTGATATTGCCTATATCGATGCTTGCTACATTCACGTTCTTCCCGCTCGTCTTGATAACTTTATCAATCAGATCGATACCTCGAAGCATGGTGCCGAAATCATCCGGCCCACCCATACCTTCAACGTCAACAGATATACCCCGCCCCCTAAAAACATCTGTAGAAATATCCTTCACCACAAATTCATCGCGGTATGAAACATCAAAAATGTCATCCTTTTTCAACCTGTAGTCCTTCCCGTTCTTTTCTATATCAAGATAATAGAACTCCGGGGCGTGTCTAAGAAAAACAAATGAAAACGTATTTTTTATTCTCACAAGACTTACAGGGCTTTTCCCCGAAAATAAGTTACTCGCGATGACACCGGCAATGACGAATACTATGATTAACGAAACAATAATACCCGCAATGATGAGAAATTGGCCCGGTTTTTTAGGGCTTATTCCTTTTCGTAAATGAAAGTTAAACGCCATGATCTACCTCTATGTTAACCTCTTGGATGGTATTTCTTATGAATATGTTTTAATCTTTCACGAGTAATATGGGTGTAAATCTGCGTTGTTGATATATCTGCATGCCCAAGCATCGTCTGGACAGACCGAAGATCAGCTCCTCCTTCCAGAAGATGCGATGCAAAAGAATGCCGAAAAGTATGCGGATGTACCTTTTTCTGAAGACCTGCTTTCATTGCATACTTTTTTAAGATCTTCCAAAAACCCTGGCGTGTCAACCCTCTACCAGATCTATTGAGAAAAATAGTGTTTGTCGCATGTGCCTTCACAAATCCGGGTCGTGCATAATTAATATATTCATGAAGACAATTATACGCCGATCTCCCTATCGGAACAATCCGTTCTTTGCTGCCCTTACCCATAACAACCAGATAACCCACCTGCCAATTAATATTACCCATGGTCAAGGTAATCATTTCCGACACGCGAATCCCCGTCGCATACATGAGTTCCATCATTGCTGTATCCCGCATGGCATGAGGAGTTTTTAAACCCGGCTCCCCCAGAAGCAGATTAATTTCCTCCTTACTAAGTGTATCCGGCAGACGCGTCCAAACCTTAGCCAGTTCAATATTTGCTACAGGGTTTGTGTCAATTTTTTTCTCACGAATAAGAAATTTATAGAACCCCCTGACGGCTGCAAGCGCTCTGTTCACAGATCTCGCGTTAAGACCGTCTTTCTTAATCCGGGCTAAATAAGAAATGACATCATCGGGAGTAACGTTCGCTATTTCTTTAATACCTGAACTGCAAATGAAACTGATATACCTGTTCAAATCTCGGCTATAGGCATCTAAGGTGTGTCGGGAAACGCCCTTTTCAACGGTAAGAAAATTTAGGTACTCATCAATGAAGTCGTTCATGACATTTTTTTTAACGCAAATGATCAAAGGACGCAAAGCTTTTTTAACTTTTGCTCTTCTCCTATTGATTTGTAAAAAGGATTCAATGATTCTTGATAGCTTCTCTGGAGATGAATATTAGTTCTTCACTAAGGTGTGAAATAAAAAAAGTAGGGAGAATTTTACTTCAGCAGATCATCCAGTATATTTTTCATCTTTTCAATATCATACGGAACCTCTATGGCCCGGTAGAATCCGAACTTTCTGAATTCGGAAACACTCGGATCATCTGAGTAGCCGCATGAAATAATTCCTTTAATATGAGGATCGATGGCAAGTAACTCCTTTATTGCCTCCTTACCTCCCATACCGCCTGGAACATTTAAATCCAGAATGACTGCAGAAAAAGACTGTCCTTTCTCTTTAGCCGATATATAAAGATCAATTGCCTCACTGCCATCTTTTGCGTATTCCACGTCGTATCCTAAATAATTGAGGACAACACCTGTTGCATTCCTCACGGAATCATCATCATCCATGACAAGAATTCTCCCTCCTTTTTTAGCAGCTCTTTCTTTCTCAACCTTCTTCGAAAAGTCCTCCGGGGGAGATGCAGGCAGATAAACAGAAAAGTTGGATCCGGCACTCAGTTCAGATTCAACACCGATAAATCCATCATGCTTCTTAATAATGGAATAACAAATAGCGAGACCAAGCCCCATTCCCCTCGCTGTTCCCGAAGGCTTAGTCGTAAAATAAGGATCGAATATTTTCGGCAAATCATCCTTGGAAATGCCGATTCCCTTATCCCGTACCGACAATTTTACATACTTGCCTTCTTTCAGGGGTAGACTGTTTCCTGCTGTTACATTGATGTTTTCCGCATAGACATGTATTACTCCACCTTCCGGCATGGCCTCCCGGGCATTGACGATCAGATTATTGATCACTTGCCGAATCTGCACATCATCCATTTCTACAGGCCAGAGGTCATCGTGCAGGGAAAATTCAGAGTTTACATTAGATCCGGAAAGAGACAGATCAACGGAATTCACAAGTAATTGCGATATGGAACCAATCTTTCTTATGGGTTCTCCTCCTTTAGCAAAAGTAATTAAGCGATGTGCCAGTTCCTTCGCCTGATGTCCGACTTTTTCAGCAATCTCGAGTCCTTCTCCCCATGCTTCCTGCTGTTCATCGGTAAGAGATAATTTAGCAAAAAATATATTACGCAGCATAACAGACAGCAGGTTGTTGAAGTCATGGGCGATGCCTCCGGCAAATATCCCCAAAGATTCAAGCTTTTCAACTCTTATTAATTCTTCTTCCGCTCGTTTGCGTTCGGTGACATCTTCGAGGGCCTCTATGGCACCAACGAGATTTCCCTGAGCATCCCTTATCACCGCCGCCGTTATGCGCAGCCATTTCCCTGTATCTCCCAGTTCCGGGAAAAAGTCCGTCGCCTCATATGCTTCATCCAACAGCCTGGATTTCATGAATTTTTCGAAATACCATTGAGGAACCGCATCCAGGGCTTGATCTACGATAAGGTCTGCCATGCAGGGCCTCTCTTTGCTGTAGAAAGCCCTCCAATAGTGTGTTGTACCTATAACATCTTCCGCTTTGATACCGCTGAGTTCCTCCAGTGCTTTATTCCAATACATCACCCTGTGGTCTTTCCCGATTACAAAGGTTGGAATCGGAGAACTCTGAATCACGCTCTGCAGCCTCAGCTCGCTGTTTCTAAGTTCCTCTTCCGCATGTTTCCGTTCAGTAATATCCTCGAGGGTCTCTATCGCACTAATCAACTCTCCGTGAGAATCTCTGATCACCGCCGCCGTGAACCTCAGCCATTTCCCGCCTTCCCCCATCTCCGGGAAGAAGTCCGACGCTTCATATGCTTCCTTTATCAAACTGGACTTGATATACTTATCAGGATACCACTGAGGAATCACCTCAAGCGCCTGATCCACAAGGAGATCTGCCAAGCAGGGTCTCCCTTCCCGGTAGAATGCTCTCCACTGATCCCTTGTACCAATGACTTCTTCGGCTCTTATACCACTGAGCTCCTCCAATGCCCTGTTCCAGTATAATACCCGGTGGTCTTGCCCGATTACAAAAGCGGGAATTGGAGAACCCTGAATAACATTATGCAACCGCTGTTCGCTATCCTTGAGTTTTTCCTCTATCTGTTTGCGGTCGGTAATATTTTTGGATACAATGGTCACTGTTGTTGTTTCTTTTCCATCAGGGCTTTTCACAGGACTAAATGTGCGGAGGAAAAATTGTCCATCTCTTTCACTCTTATATTCATACTGGACAGGTTCACCGGTTTTGAATACCCGTTCCGCAATTTCACAAAACTCTTTTGAAGCTTCCTGGGAATGGAAATCGCTATAAGACTTGCCGATAACCTTATCCAACGGAAGACCAAACCGTGATAGATGCCCTTCATTCATTAATATATATCGGAAATTTCTGTCTATCATATACATTGAGTCCGCCGTAGTGGCCAGGGAGCGGTACTTCTCCTCGCTCTCCCGCAAGGCAGCCTCTGCCTGCTTCTGTTCCGTAACGTCTTCGGTGACGCCATCAATCCATTTTATTTCTCCGTTGTCTTCAAATTGAGCAGCGGCGGTGACGGAAACTGTGATTGGTGTACCATCCTTTTTACGGAGCGCTAATTCCTCATTTCGGACGTAACCGAATTCCTTTATCTTATTGACAAATTTTATTCTGCCTTCTGGATCTCTGTAAAGCTCGGAAATAGCAACATTCATAAATTCTTCGACGGATTCATAACCAAATATTTTTATCATGGCAGGGTTGACCTGTAGATAGCGTCCCCTATATTCTCCAGTGGTTCTGTAAACACCGACATTCAAATTTTCAACCAGTGTCCGGTATCTTTCCTCGCTCTCCCGAAGGGCCTTCTCTGATTGCCTTATAGAGTAAAAGTGAGGCGCAAGCAATGCTACTCCTGCCAGCATCACGACAGATATCAATACGTCGACGAAATCATTTATTATACTGAGTTCATGAGTAATTTTTATGGAAAAAAAAGGGAATACATCGACAATACGTCCTAAAACCATAAGTACAAACCCTGCAGCAATCAAAATCCAGGCAGCACGGGTTTCTGTAATTTTAATGAGTTTCACTGCTAAAACGGCCGCCACTACTTGCAGTAAAACAGAAATGAATAAAATAAGTTCCATCATGTCCGCATTAATTCACTCCACTTCAAATTTTAGCACGCCTTTTTCTCGTATGAAATAGTATGATTAAATCTAAGGGCTTATGATCAGATCTACTTTTCTACAATCTCTGACGCTAATGTAGGCTGAAACTGAAGTAGCCGTTCTTTGGTACCCGACTTAAGCCCGTATAAAATTATGCACTCGATGACTCTCTTCCGGTTCATGTCAAAGGTATAGAAAATCGTAATGAACAATGATATAGACTGCCGCAAGACCGGTAATGAAAAAGTAATGCTCAACCGGCGAAGCATCCTATACGCATAATCACGAGTCTTTACAGCGGGTGAAATTTCTATCATAAAAGCGCACCGATTTAAAGAAATATTTGACTTACATTGTTTGGTTAGCGTGGCATATTATATCTGCAGTCAGGAGTTTAGAAGCACATGTTAAGATTTTGTAATTTTTGCGAAGTCGTCAAAAATGTATTGACATAGACCATAGCATATGGTAAGCGCACTCCCGTATTTTAGGAGTTATCACGTTACAGCAAACATGTTTGTCATTATTTGCAGCAGGCGAACGCAATAAAAATCTCTTCAAATTTGGAGATTACATTGACTCTTTATGAGATAAAAGAACTTCTTGATGCGGAAGTCATCATCGGTGAAAACCAGTTAGACATGGATGTGAAAACCGCTTTCGTCGCTGATCTGATGAGCGACGTTCTTGCCTTTGCGACCGCGGGAAGTCTTCTGATTACAGGATTGACAAATCCACAGGTAGTGAGAACTGCTGATGTGCTTGATATTGCAGCTATTATAATGGGTAGAGGGAAAAGGCCTTCCCAGGAAACGTTTCAATTAGCGGAGGAATTAAATATCCCCCTTCTTACAACGAAATATATTCTATTCGAAATTGCTGGGCGATTGTACTCAAAAAATATCAGAGGTTGTATAGAAAAAGTGGGGAGTAAATAGATACTATCGTGGATGAAAAACCCTTGTATGATGGAAGTTTTTCGGTTGTTGGCGGCAATTTTGACAATGCGGGAGAAGTGTCAAGTAGTATTAAAACGATATTGAAAAAGATAGGACTTCCCAGCGATATAATCAGGAAAGCTGCCCTCGTGGCATATGAATCTGAAATTAACATTGTTTCATATGCGAGAAAAGGAATGATCAGGCTACGCGTTTCACCTGAATGCATCATGATAGAGGCCATCGATGAGGGTCAGGGAATCCCCGACATTGATTTGGCCATGCAACCTGGATGGTCAACAGCGAATCAGAAAATCAGGGAAATGGGGTTCGGTGCCGGAATGGGGCTATGCAATATTAAAAGTTTTTCTGACATATTTAATATTTCATCAGAAGTCGGCAAGGGAACTCACTTGAAGATGATCATTAAAACAAATAGCAACTCTTTACAGTAACTGAGAGAAGGAGCCGATGACGTGGATTTAGAATCTATCGTCAAAGCCTTGAATCTAAAAGTAAGATCTGGCGAAGACAAACTAAAATCAGAAGTGCGGGGAGGATACACGGGAGATTTGTTGAGCGATGTCATGGCGAACAGCAAAGAAGGTGACATCTGGATTACCCGTCAGGTTCATCAGAACATCGTTGCTGTTGCCAGTCTTAAAGAACATGCTGGGATTGTTCTTGTCCAGGACAGTGAACCGGCAAAGGACACTTTGGAGAAGGCAATAAAAGAGGGTATCCCGATATTGGTATCGGACCTGTCCGGTTTCGAGGTTACGGCGAGGATATATAACCTCATTAAAAAGACTGATTAAAACTGGAACAAATGAAAGAAAAGATCATGACTGTCTTTTCTTGATATGGATATTAAATTTTTATGCTCAGGGCTTTTCGCTGTGATCTTCATGTACATACATGCCTTTCTCCCTGTGCAGATTTGGACATGTATCCGAGGGCCGTGGTCGAAAAATCCATAGCCGAGAAGCTTGATATCATTGCGATATGCGATCATAACGCCTCGGAAAATATACAATACATCTTGAGGTTAGCGGAGGGGAAGCCCCTCAACGTTCTTCCGGGCATAGAAATAACAAGCAGTGAAGAAGTTCATCTGCTGGCTCTTTTTGATACACTGGGTGACCTGAAGAAAATCCAGGATATTATCTACAGTCATCTTTCCGGTACGAATCGGGAAGAAGTATTCGGCTGCCAGGCCATCGTAAACGATCAAGACGAGGTGGAAGGTTTTAACGACAAATTCCTCCTCGGAGCAACAAAGCTGCCATTACTTGAGATCATTCATCAAGTACATGGTTTCGGTGGACTTGCAATTGCTTCCCATATTGATCGAGAAAGTTTCAGTGTCATCAGCCAGTTAGGTTTTATTGACCCGGACATTCCGTTCGATGCCCTTGAAATTACACGTCACACGGGTATACAAAAGGCGAGGGTAACATACTCAGAACTCGCACGTTACCCTTTAATCGAATCATCGGATGCACACTTCATTAAGGACATCGGGCAAGGAGTCACTACAATCTATCTCGAAAGAGGAACGATTGCCGAGTTGAAAATGGCATTTGAGCATCAGGGTGGAAGATACATTCAGGAGTAAAACATGCTCGAGTTATCTCTCCATATCCTTGATATCGTTGAAAATTCAACCCGTGCCTGTGCAAAAAATGTGCATATACTTATAATTGAGGATACACATAAAGATACATTATTTTTAGAAATTAAAGACGATGGCTCAGGGATGAGCAAGGATGTTCTCCAAAAAGTCCTCGATCCGTTTTACACGACAAAAACAGTTCGCAACGTCGGGTTGGGTCTTCCGATGCTTGCTCAGGCTTCAGAAAGAACAGAGGGTTATTTTATTATAGAATCGAAGGGAGGTGAAGGAACGAGGATTCAAGCTGAATTTAAGCTTAGTCACATTGACCGACAACCCCTTGGCGATATCGCAAGTACTTTAGTTACACTGATTGCCGGTAATCCGGAGGTTGATTTCATATACCGCCATCAACATAATGACCGGGAATATGTTTTAGATACGAGAGACGTCAAGAGAGAAATTGATGATGTGCCAATTAATCATGTGGAAGTTTTAAATTACATCAGGAATCATATACAGGAAGGCCTGAGGGAAATAGGGATGGAAGCATGAATTATGATTTATCTAAGGAGGAATTAGTGCATGAAAGCAAAAGCGGGAAATGTTGATATTGATATATCAAAGGAATTTACACCAGAACAACTGAAAAAGTTAGACGAAATCATTGCGACGAATAAAGACAAAGCGGGGTCATTGATTCCTGTTTTGGAGCAGGCGCAGATGTTACTTGAATTTCTGCCGATGCCAATCCTTAAAATCATCGCGAGCGGACTTAATCTACCTCTGAGTCGAGTCTACGGGGTAGTGACGTTTTATTCATTCTTTACGATGACCCCCCGCGGCAAGCACACCATGCGCGTGTGCCTGGGTACTGCCTGCTATGTCCGCGGCGGTAAAGCCATATACGATACCATCAAGAAAGATCTCAACGTGGAAGAAGGCGAAACAACCCCCGACAGGCTCTTTACCCTGGAAACAGTGCGTTGCGTGGGTGCCTGCGGACTCGGACCGGTCATCTTCGTCGGCGAGGATGTCCATGGAAGATTAAAACCAGCGAAGGTCAAAGATGTAATAAAGCAGTACAATTAATATAAAGGATGAGGGATAGAGCTATGGCAAAATTATCGATAGCAGATTTGAAGAAAATCAAGGACAAGGTACACTCAGAAACCGCGTTGAGAGAGGGCGGCCAGCGTGCGAAAATTACCGTGCACATGGGTACATGCGGCGTCGCCGCCGGCGCGAGAGCAGTAATGGATTCATTGATGAGTGAGATTGCGGAAGCAGCGGTAACGGATGTCATGGTGACAACATCCGGCTGTGCGGGGATGTGCAGCAAAGAACCCATGGTCACGGTAGAAATGCTCGGGAAGGAACCGATCGTGTACGGACAGATGGATGCAAACAAGATGCGTCAGGTGTTCAAACGGCACGTCCAGCAGGGAGAGGTTCAGTCCATGTTTGCCATTGCCCGAGGCTGAGGCTATGGGTATAATCGGTAAAGGCACTATGAGTGCTCCCTTACTGAATCATGATATAACTACGTGAAGGAGGATAGTATCCACATGAAAGTGTTTCGTTCGCATTTTTTGATCTGTGGAGGAACCGGATGTCATGCTTCCGGAACCCTTAAAGTAAAACAGGCGTTGCAGGGAGAGATTGATAAACGGGGATTTTCAGATCAGGTAAGAATTGTTGAAACCGGATGTAACGGTTTCTGTGCCCTGGGTCCCATAATGGTGGCCTATCCGGAGGGCGTCATCTACATGTCGATGAAGCCGGAGGATATGCCCGAACTCGTTGAAGAGCACCTCGTGAAGGGGAGAATTCTGGAGCGGCTTCTTTACAAAGAACCAATGACGCAAGAAGTCATCCCCACCATGAGCGACATACCCTTTTTCGCCCTTCAGAAGCTGATAGTATTGAAAAACAGGGGCAGGATCGATCCGGAAAATATCGATGAGGCTATTGCCAGAGACGGTTACGCCGGAATGGCGAAGGCCCTGACGGAGATGACACCTGACGAGATCATCAAGGAAGTGCTGGATTCAGGTTTGCGCGGAAGAGGCGGCGCCGGCTTTCCTACGGGTCTTAAATGGAAATTCTGCGCTCAGTCTCCCGGCGAAGTAAAATACATCCTGTGTAATGCCGACGAGGGTGACCCCGGCGCCTTTATGGACAGAAGCGTCCTCGAGGCCGACCCCCATGCCCTTCTTGAAGGCATGGTCATCGGCGCCAAGGCTATCGGAGCCCATCAGGGCTATATATACTGCCGTGCAGAGTACCCCCTGGCCCTTCATCGCTTGGAGATTGCGATCAAACAGGCAAAGGAATATGGGCTTTTGGGAAAAAACATCCTGGGTACGGGATTTGATGTTGATATTGAGATCTATCAGGGCGCCGGCGCATTTGTCTGTGGTGAAGAAACGGCACTGATGACATCCATCGAGGGCAAGCGCGGCATGCCGCGTCCGAGGCCGCCCTTCCCCGCCATTGCCGGTCTCTGGGCCAAACCCTCCGTTCTGAACAACGTCGAGACCTTTGCCAATATCGGTCAGATTATTTCGCACGGCGCCTCCTGGTATAACGCGATAGGAACGGAGCGAAGCAAGGGCACGAAGGTCTTTGCCCTCACAGGCGACGTGAACAACGTTGGTCTTGTGGAAGTTCCCATGGGGACAACCCTCGGGCAGATTGTCTATGACATCGGCGGCGGTATCCCTGGCGGAAAGAAATTTAAGGCCGCACAGCTGGGTGGACCTTCAGGCGGATGTATCCCTATAGAGCATCTCAATGCTCCAATCGATTACGAAAGGGTAACAGAGCTGGGAGCCATTATGGGTTCCGGCGGTATGATCGTTCTGAACGAGGATAAGTGCGCCGTCGATATGGCCCGCTTCTTCATGGATTTCGTCCAGGATGAATCCTGCGGAAAGTGTACCCCCTGTCGGGAAGGGACAAAGAGGATGCTGGAGATGTTGACCAACATCACTAAAGGCAAGGGGAAGGAAGGAGATATTGAACTCCTCCAGGAAATGGCCGGTATCATCAAAACTGCCTCTCTCTGCGGTCTTGGGCAGACGGCCCCGAACCCGGTCCTCAGCACCATCCGTTATTTCAGGAACGAATATGAGGAACACATAAAAGATAAGAAATGCAGGGCTGTCGTATGTTCGGCCCTCTTTAAGTCTCCCTGCCAGCATACATGTCCCGCGGGTATGGACGTTCCGGCGTATCTTGCTCTTATCCGGGCGGAACGCTTAAGCGATGCCTATAAGGTCATGTTGAAGACAAATCCCTTCCCGTCTGTATGCGGGAGGGTCTGTGACCATAAGTGTCAGGCAAAGTGCCGCAGAGGCAATCTTGATGAGCCTTTGGCCATTAAATTCCTGAAGAGGTTCATCACCGATAACGCACCAAGACCCGTAACGGCAGCAGTGCCGGTAACCAGGAAAGAGAAAATCGCCGTGATCGGTGCGGGGCCTGCAGGTTTAACGGCAGCACGAGACCTTGCGCTTCGAGGATACAAGGTAACCGTCTTTGAAGAACTCTCTGAGGCAGGCGGAATGCTCCGCTGGGCAATTCCTGCCTACAGGCTCCCTAGAAATACTCTGGCCAACGAGATTAAAGATAACGTCGAATCCCTGGGTGTGGAAATCAAGTGCAATACCCGTGTGGGAAAAGATATTTCCTTTGAGCAGGTCAACAAAGATTTTGATTATATTTTCTTAGCATCGGGTGCCCATAAGAGTCAGCCCATGGGCGTCCCAGGGGAAAACCTGAAAGGTATCTACGGCGGTGTTGAATTCCTTAGAGATTTTAATGCCAATGAAGAAGCCTGGACAAGCGGTCAGAAATCTCTGGGTTCGAGAGTTGCCGTTATCGGCGGCGGCAATTCGGCGATTGATGCCGCCCGCGTCGCATTGCGTCTCGGCGCGAATGTAACCATTCTCTACCGTCGTGAGAAGAAGGACATGCCTGCTGCGGAAGAAGAAATCCTTGCCGCAGAAGAGGAAGGTATCAAAATTGATCTTCTCGTTGCCCCACTCAAGATTGAAGAGAAAGACGGCAAGGTAAGCGGGATTACCTGCGAGCGGATGAAGCTTGGTGATTTCGACAAGAGCGGAAGAAAAAGACCTGTCGCCATCGCAGGATCTGCGTTTACGCTCAGTGTTGATTCAGTTATTGCATCCATCGGTCAGGTACCGGATATGACTTTTATTCCCAAGGATAGCGGCGTAAATGTCAATAAGTGGTCGACATTTGACTTGGCATCCGGGAGCAAGTCTCAATCAACTAATCCGAAGTTCTTTGCGGGAGGCGACGCCCTGACAGGACCGGATACAGTGATCGGTGCTATCGCCGCAGGACATCAGGCAGCACGTGATATGGATAGCTATATTAGGAAAATCAACGGTGAACCGGCATACGAGGAACCACCGGAGGAAAAAATCGACGTGCCATTTGTCATTGAAGAGGAATCCGAGGAAGCGCCACAGGCGAAGATGCCCGAGCTGCATCCTCCTGATAGGAAGCGAAACTTCAAGGAAGTTGAACTTGGCTACAAGAAGATGATCGCTGTTCTGGAGGCGAGTCGCTGCCTTAGATGTGACGCTGAAGTTAGCTGATTGATTTACTTTAATTTACAAATTTGAACGGTAAAGTGCCCTGTCCTTTGGGACAGGGCACTTCTGTACCATTATGCATAGTAACCTATTCACAGGACCAGGAATCTTGTTCATAATCGCTATGGTGGGTCATTCATCTTCGTTTATATAATGAAGTAAACTGGCCAATATTATAAACAGATATCCTATCCTAGATTGAAGATATACTTACATACAATTTCATCGCGATCACAATCGGAACATAAGGCAGACTTGATCTGAAAGTTTTTATTATCAACGTGTTCATAACTAAAATCTTTTCCATGTGAGAATTATTATTTGTGTGTCGGTGTATACATATATCATATATGACATATGTCATTGATATCTTTAACTTTTTTTACCATTAATGCTTGACACTAATCGATAAAAAGTGTATAGGAAGCCGCTTTATTTATGTGGCGGCAAATACCTGCAATTCATTTAAGTTCCACGCTGGAAGAGCAAGAATGCTTTTATAAAATATGTGGTTGTAACCAAGCACCGATCCGAGAGGTATTGAAGTTCTTTGTTGATCAACGAACAGGCAGCTTCTTATAAGATGTTAGCAAGTTCAATCTATATACACTCGCCACCATTATTATCAGCAAAGTATTTCTGACATCGAACATTTACCTCCGATAATAAAATAACTATCATTTTTAATCTCAACAATCTTTGAATGAGAGAATCTTTTTACCTGAGACATTTAATTTTATAGCTGCATGAAAGGAGTGCACAATGGCAACAAACAAGATTTCTTTAACGATTGATGGAAAGGAGGTACAAGCCGCCGCTGGACAGACAATTCTGGAAGTTGCCCGGGAAAACGGAATTTATATACCAACACTCTGCCAGTACGCAAAAACTACGAACGTCGGTGCATGTCGGGTTTGTGTTGTTGACGTTGAGAAGGCAAGAACCCTGGTAGCTGCTTGTTGTATGCCTATAAGTCCCGGCATGGTGATCAAAACGGATACCCCCGCCGTGAGAGCTTCTCAGAGGTTAGTTGTTGAGCTTCTCTGGTCTTCGGGTGATCATAACTGTTTGACTTGCGAGCAAAATGGAAACTGTGAATTACAAAATCTGATTTACTGGTTGCAGATTGAAAAACCACGATTCGAAATCGAATCCCCTGGTTACGATATTGAAAAAACCAATAGCATGATACAGAGAGATCTGAATAAATGTATCCTCTGCGGCAGGTGTGTCAGAGCCTGCAATGAAATTCAGGTTAACGAAGTTCTTGATTTTTCTATGCGAGGATTCCGTGCAAAAGTGGGTCCGGCATTTGATACTGACTATATCGACTCGGAATGTGTATTCTGTGGCGAATGTGTAGATTCCTGTCCGGTAGGCGCAATCACGTTTAAGCAGGCAAAATTCCAGGGCCGTCCATGGGAACTTAAAAAAGTTAAGACAACGTGTACTTACTGCGGTGTCGGCTGTCAGCTCGATCTTAATATCCACAATGGAAAGATTGTTAAGGTCACAGGGAATCGCGAATACGGCCAGCCCAATGAGGGCAGGCTTTGTGTCAAGGGCCGTTTCGGACTGGACTTTGTCCAGCATCCTGACCGTCTGAAAACCCCCCTTATCAGGAAGGATGGGGAACTGAAGGAGGCAAGCTGGGATGAGGCATATAGTTTCATCGCGAAAAAACTCGCTTCTATCAAGAAAAAACACGGCCCTGACAGCATTGCAGGCTTCTCCTCAGCAAGGACTACCAACGAGGAAAATTATCTCTTCCAGAAATTCATGAGAGCGGTGATCGGAACCAATAATGTCGATCACTGCGCCCGTCTCTGACACTCTTCCACAGTGGCCGGTCTGGCCGCTGCTTTCGGAAGTGGTGCAATGACCAATTCCATCGATGAAATTGAATATACTAATGCCATATTTGCCATAGGCACCAACACGACGGAAAACCACCCTGTTATCAGTTCGAAAGTAAAAAGAGCCGTTCGTCAAAATGGCGCAAAATTGATCGTCGCAGATCCGAGAAAAATCGACCTGGTGAAATACGCCGCCATCTGGCTGCGCCAAAAGCCCGGTACGGATGTGGCCCTTTTAAACGGTATGATGAACGTTATTATATCTGAAGGCCTCTATGCGAAGGAATATGTAGATTCACGCACAGAGGGCTTCGAAGCAATGAAGAAGGTCGTGGAAAAATACACCCCGGAGTATGCCGAAAAGATTTCGGGAGTTCCGGCGGAAGACATTAAACAGGCGGCACGTATCTATGCGGGGGCCGGAAAGGCTGCAATCCTCTACACCATGGGCATCACGCAGCATACTACAGGCACGGACAATGTAAAATCCTGCGCGAATCTCGCCATGCTATGCGGATATGTGGGTGTTGAAGGAGGTGGCGTCAACCCCTTGAGAGGACAGAACAATGTGCAGGGAGCCTGTGACATGGGCGCCCTACCTGTCGTCTTCACCGGTTACCAGCCAGTAGCGAATGATGAGACAAGGGCAAAATTCGAAAAGGCATGGGGCGTTACATTGCCGCCAAAGCCAGGCCTTACCATCGTGGAAACACTCAATGCCGCCCATGAAGGAAAGGTCAAAGCTCTCTTTGTGTGCGGTGAAAACCCCATGATTTCTGATCCTGATTTAACGCATGCAAAAGAAGCTCTGAACCATCTTGATCTTCTTGTTGTGCAGGATATTCTCCTCTCTGAGACAGCGGAACTTGCTCATGTCGTCCTGCCCGCTGCCTGCTTTGCCGAAAAGGAAGGAACCTTCTCCAATACAGAACGGAGAGTGCAGCGTGTCAGGAAGGCTGTTGAGGCTCCCGGACAGGCAAAGGCAGACTGGGAAATTATTGCTGAACTGTCTACAAAGATGGGCTATCCTATGAGTTATGCCTCTCCAGAAGATATTATGAAAGAAATAAACCAGTTGACCCCGAGTTATGCGGGTATCACCTACGAAAGGCTCGAAAAAGACGGAATTCAGTGGCCCTGCCCCAATGCAACCCATCCCGGAACTAAAGTTCTCCATATAGACAGATTTTCCCGAGGATTGGGTCTGTTCCACGCCATCGATTTCATCCCGCCTGCGGAAGTTCCGGATGCTCAATACCCGTTTGTGATGACCACGGGGCGCGTCCTGTATCAATACCACACGGGGACCATGTCACGTCTTTCCAAAGGAATCAACGAAAGATGCCCGGAATCCCTAGTGGAGATTCATCCCGACGATGCGGAAAAACTCGGAATCAAAGATGGGAAGTTTGCAAAGGTGTCATCACGGCGTGGTGTGGTGCAGGCAAAGTCCAAGGTGACGGAGCGTGTGCCTAAAGGAACGATTTTCATGAATTTCCACTTCCGGGAGGCAGCAGTTAATTTACTCACAAACCCCGCCCTTGATCCGATTTGCAAAATTCCTGAATATAAGGTATGTGCTGTTCAGGTTGAAGCAGTATAGAGAAGAAATATCGTAAAATCGTTGCCCCGTGTACCCGCGGGGCAACTCTAATTTATTGATAAGTCGATTAATTTTATAATGGAGGAATTTTGATTTATGAGTAACGAAAACTTAGAAGGAAAGAGATGGTGGATTGCGGTTGCCGCAATCGTCATGCAGTTGTGTTTGGGGACGGTCTATGCGTGGTCCGTTTTTAAGAAGCCCTTCATGACCGCCCACGGCTGGGGAGAAACGGAGACGCAGGTGACGTTCATGATCTGTATCGGCATGATCGGTCTTGCCGCCGCTTTCGGGGGCACCCTTGTCGACAAGAAGGGGCCGAAATTCGTGGCCACCATCGGTGGTGTACTCTTCGGCATCGGGACGCTCCTTGCCGGTCTTGCCGACTCATTGGGAAACATCTGGCTTCTCTATCTCGGCTTTGGTTTCATTGCCGGTCTGGGGAACGGCTTTGGCTATATCACCCCTATTGCCACCCTGATCCGCTGGTTTCCCGATAAGCGCGGTCTCGTGACGGGTCTGGCCGTTATGGGATTCGGCGCCGGCGCCTTCTTCATGGGTATGATTGCGCCCCCCATGGTTATTTCCATGGGAGTTGCCAAAACGTTTTATATCTGGGGCTTCATCTTTATCATTGCGGTGCCCCTGGCAGCGCAGTTGTACAAAAACCCGCCCAAGGGGTGGTTGCCCGCAGGGTTTACGCCGAAGACTACAGGAGTAACAGCGGCTCAGTCGTTCACCTTTGACGAGGCCGTCAAAACCCCCCAGTGGTGGATGCTCTGGGGCATGCTTTTCCTGAATATATCGGCAGGCCTTGGACTGTTGTCCCAGCTCTCACCGATGGCTCAGGATGTGATCAAGAAGGCCTCTGCGATGGAAATCACCGCCAAAGAGCTGGCTTTAGCCGGCGGCGCCATTCTGGCGATTGCCTCCATCTTCAACGGTTTGGGGAGGCTCTTCTGGGCATGGCTGTCTGATACGATCGGAAGAAAGAATGTTTTTATGACCATGTTCATCACCCAGGCAATTCTGTATGTTATTTTACCGCAGATCAGTGATAAAACAATATTTACGGTCGTTGCCTGTTATCTGCTGGCCTGTTACGGCGGCGGCTTCGCCACCATGCCGGCATTCGCGGCGGACTCCTTCGGTCCCGGATATATCGGGAAGGTATACGGCATCATGCTGACGGCGTGGGGTGCTGCGGGTATCGTCGGTCCCCTTGTATTTGCGCAGATAAAGGGAATCGCCGTGTACGTTGCTGCCGCACTTCTGGTAGTCGGTTTCCTCCTTGCGTTTAGCTACAAGAGACCGGCGCCGAAAGAGGCTAAAGCATAAAGGGTATCTCTTGTGAACAATGGGGCGGGTTTTCTCTCGTATACCTTACATGAGAAGAAAATCCGCCCCTTATCACTGCATCAGTGAGGAGTATGTTCCCGCACTGTAAAGAAGGACGTCCTCACTCTTTCCCCATTTTCACAAGGGGAAAATTATACAATCTGTTTTTCGTACTAAAATTTGTATGGGAGGAATGGAAAAATGGGAAATACACTGAGCTCAGTAATTGACATTGCTATTAATAAGGAACAAGAGGCCTACGATTTTTATATGGACCTCTATAACGTGGTAGAGGATAAGGAGGCGAAGAGCACCCTGAAGTACATCGCCCAGGAAGAAGCCAAGCACAAAGAGTTTCTGACAACCTGCCAGGAAGGCCGCTTCTGCTCGGAAGTCCTGAAGTTGGAGACGCCCATTGATTACAAAATCGTGGAACATATCGAGAAACCGGACATTAAAAAGAATATAAAGAGCGCCGAGGTCTATCTCATCGCCGCCAACAGGGAGCTCAACGCGTACACTTTTTACAAAAGCCTGGCGGACAGCTATCCCGCCGGTGATGTAAAAGATCTCTTGACCAAGATGGCGAGCGAAGAGTTAAAGCACAAGGAAAAGATGGAGTATCTTTACTCCAATACGGCGTTTCCGCAGACCGCCGGCGGTTGATCGATTTTCTGACATTTCAAAGTTGGGGGACTACTTTATGTGTCGGGTGAAGTCTGTAAAAAAGAGGTAACGGCGTGATTGAGAAAAACGTAGTGACTGATTTCAGTGCGAAGGTATCGGAGCCGGTGATTGATCCATCCACGTATGTTCATCCCCTGGCGGCGGTAATCGGCAACGTCATCCTGGGGAAAAATATCATGGTTGCTCCCATGGCATCCATTCGGGGCGATGAGGGGCAGCCGCTGTATGTCGGCGATAACTCCAATGTTCAGGATGGGGTTGTAATCCACGCCCTGGAGACAGAACTTGAAGGGAAGACCGTAGAGAAAAACCTCTACGAAGTTTCCGGCAGGAAATATGCCGTGTATGTAGGCAACCGCGTCTCTCTCGCCCATCAGGTGCAGATTCACGG